>OLSJ01000070.1_pt1 | contig 91277 bp, 103 predicted proteins | sample 1672151 | NCBI WGS metagenome assembly OLSJ01 (sample SAMEA3136653, study PRJEB25190) | human gut metagenome | biome: human gut; feature: human-associated habitat; material: faeces | place: Austria | collected 2013 | reverse complement strand
CCGGGAGTATGGCAACCGCGGCGTTCTTTGCGCCGCCAATGTTGACATCGCCAACAAGCGGCTTACCTCCGCGAATAACGTATTTTTCCAAGTGTAGCTCTCCTTTGTGCGGTAATCGGCTCGTATACCCTCTGTACAGGGCCGACCTATAGTACACACTTTCTAAGATTATACAACATTTTGCGCTAATTGAAAAGGCCTGTCCCCTGCAATTGCAAAATTTTTGTGAAACAGCACAAGATATGTTGACCATGCACCGTAATTTCGCCGGAAATCACATACCCGAGAACAGCGTATAGGCGCTGAACAGCGCACCGTTATAGGACATCTCAAAATGGCAGTGGTTACCGGTGGAGTTGCCCGTGGAGCCGACATAGCCGATGACCTGCCCCTGCGTGACGGCCTGCCCCTGAGAAACAGCGATGCTGGACATGTGACCGTACAGCGTCTTGTAGCCGTTGCCGTGATCGATCTCCACATAGTTTCCGTAGGAATAATGCCAGCCTGCAGCAATGATCGTGCCGGAGTCGGAGGCCAAAATCGGCGTGCCGTAGGCAGCACAGATGTCCGCGCCGCGGTGGCCGTTGCCCATCCAGCGGCTGACGTACTTATAATTCGGCACAGGCCAGATGAAGGAGCCAGAGCCGACCTTGGCAATCATGCCATTCTTCAGCTTCGTGCCGGTGACGGTGATTTCCGGGGTCGGGGCCTGCAGCACATTGTAGGCCACGGCCTGACGGTCCGTGACCGCGCCGTCGATCATCGTTGTCTCGTAGGTGATCTCCTCGGAGCCGTCTGCACCCTCCTGCAGGGTCACGACCTTGCCGAAATCATACTGGTCGGACTCGGTGTTCTGGGTGTCGAACGGGATGGCGACAGTTTCTGTGTCGCGGCGGACGACCTTGACCTTGATGAGTTCTGCCGAGGACGCACCGGTGGTGATGACCGTGCCCGCAGGAATCTCCTGGTCGAGCGTCAGCAGTTCGGGATTCATCTGTGCCAGAGAGTCAAACGAAACGCCGGTAGCGTTGACGACGCTCTCGACGGTGTCGCCGTCGACGGCTGTATAGGTGTGGATGCCGCCGCCCTCGGTCAGGGCGTTGATGACGTCCGCGTAGGAGCTGACAGACTCCTGCAGATAAACACCGTCCACGAGGCGGATGTTGTGGGCAAACGCCGTGTAGACGCTGCTGTCCATCGCATTTTCAAACGGTGCCTTGATGTTTTCCAGATAACTGCGCAGGTGGTCGCCCTCGGTGGTGACGTAGAGCAGCTGATCGTCGACGTAGACAGCCGTGCCGTTGATGATCTCATCACTGGCTGTGCGCAGGATGGCGTTGGCGATCTCGCTCTCGGTCATCGTCTGGTTGCCGATGGAAAGCGAGTAGGTCGGGTAGACATCCCAGCTTGTGTCCTCCACCGCAGAGCCGGAGGCCTGCAGCATACGCTTGGCCGTGTTGATACGGGACTGCACGTCTTCACGGGCATTTTCAAACACCTGCTCGCTCTCCACGTAACCGACGTTCTCGCCGTTCACCTGCACATTCAGCACAAAGCGCAGCCCCAGCCCGCTGCGCACCAGGACCACAAGCCCCGCTGCGGCAACTGCCGGGAGTATGTAAGTGATGGCGTTCCAGACAACGATGGAGTATTTTCGGATGCCGCTGGCAAGGTACTTTTTCTTGGCACGGCGCACATCGCCATCCTCGCTCTCCACGAGGGTGTCGGGGATGTCGCGGATATGACGGATGCCCGAGGCCATCCGCACGAACGGGCTGGTCAAGTCCTCAATCAGCGTGATAATACCAATCAGAATCGGGCGCAGGACAATGAGCAGCAGATTCAGCACGGTATCACCGATGCCGCGCACAACAGCCCCCACTCTGCGGCCTACGCAGACAAAAACATACTCGACCCAGAAGCCGACCGTGTACAGCATATCGCCGACAGTGTTGCGGCGGTGCAGGTCCTGCATGTAACGGGCTGCCTTGCGGCGGTTATCGCTGCGCTTTTTTTCCTGCGATGAGTGAGAAAAGCGCGTTACAGGGGTCATCTCCGGGGGGTCGGTGATGCTATCGTTTTTCGGATTGGGATCAGTTTGGATGGAATTCAAAATACGGAAGCTCCTTTCCGTGTGAAGCAAATTTACGTAGGGTCTGCACCGCAGGGCAGACTGTGCAGCTGCCAGCCCGTCAGCAGCTTTTCCTGCCGGGCCAGGGCGGCCATATCCTCGGGCAGCGGACACTCCACACGGAGGGGCTCCCCTGTCAGCGGGTGCGCAAACGCAAGGATGCCGCAGTGCAGTGCGTGACGTCGCAGAAGGATGTCCGACCCGCCGTACAGCGTATCCCCCGCCAGCGGATGGCCGATATAGGACATGTGTACGCGAATCTGATGGGTGCGGCCGGTGCGCGGCCAGCAGGCCAGCAGACTGTGGCCCGGCCCCGCGGCCAGCACCGCGTACTCGGTCAGGCTGTACTTGCCGTCCGCGCACACGCAGCGGCCAATGATGGAATCACCGCGCCGCGCGATAGGCGCTTCGACCCGGCCCGGCCCCAGCGGCATTGTACCCTGCACAATCGCAAGGTAGCACTTGTGGGCAGACCCGGCCAGCAGCGGTGCGGCAAAGGCGTTTTTCGCGCACAGCACCAAGCCGCTTGTGTTTTTGTCAATGCGGTTTACCGGGCGGAAGATGCCGCTCTCCCCCCGCTGCTGCAGGTGGTACAGCCAGCCGTTGGCCAGTGTGCCGTCAGGGTAGTTCAGCGTGGGGTGCACGGCAATGCCCGCGGGCTTGTTGAGCACCGCGGCAAAATCGTCCTCATAGGCGATGGAAAACGGCACGGGCTGCGGGGTCACACTCGTCTCCTGCTCGGGCGGGAGCGCAAAGCGGATGCACTGCCCGGCGTGTATAGGCTCATTCGTGCGGATGGGCTGGTCGTCGGCGTAAAAGCCGTCACCGTCATATTTGACGGACTTGATCAGTCCTGCCGTAACACCCTGCATGCGCAGGAACAGCCCCAGCTTGCAGCCCTCGTTTTCCGGCGGCACGGCATAACGCAAAACGGTCACAGTACCGCCCTCCTTAAAGCCTATATGAGGGTATTATACCACAAAACGCCCTGTGATGCAAACCCCAATGTCTGGCAGAAAGGTACGCTGCAACAGCAAACGGCCCTCCCAGAGGAGAGCCGTTTGTGTTATTTCTGTGATTGCAGCTCCGCGGCGCGCTCCAGCACGGGCCGGAGATACTGCCCCGTGAAGGAGTGCGGGTTCTGCGCGACCTCCTCCGGGGTGCCGGTGGCGACGATAGTGCCGCCGCCGCTGCCGCCCTCGGGGCCGAGGTCGATGATATAGTCGGCGCGTTTGATGACGTCGAGATTGTGCTCAATGACGATGACCGTATTGCCCGCATCAACGAGCTTATCCAGCACCTTGACCAGGCGGTGGACGTCGGCCACATGCAGGCCGGTGGTAGGCTCGTCGAGGATATAGACGGTCTGCCCGGTATCGCGGCGGGCCAACTCATTGGCCAGCTTGACGCGCTGCGCCTCACCGCCCGAAAGCGTCGTGGCTGCCTGACCCAGCTGGATGTAGCCAAGGCCGACCTCCTGCAGCGTTTGCAGCTTGCGCGCGATCTTCGGAATGTTGGCGAAAAATACGCAGGCTTCCTCTACCGTCATGTCCAGCACATCGGAGATGGTCTTGTCCTTGTACTTGACCTCGAGCGTTTCACGGTTGTAGCGCTTGCCCTTGCAGACGTCACAGGGCACGTAAATATCCGGCAGAAAGTGCATTTCAATCGTCAGGATGCCGCCGCCTTCGCAGGCTTCGCAGCGTCCGCCCTTGACATTGAAGCTGAACCGCCCGGGGCCGTAACCGCGCATTTTGGCATCCTGCGTGTTGGAAAACAGCGTGCGGATGTCGCCAAACACGCCTGTGTAGGTGGCCGGGTTGGAGCGTGGCGTGCGGCCAATCGGCGACTGGTCGATGCCGATGACCTTATCGACCCACTCCATGCCCTCGACCTCCTCACACTGGCCGGGGCGGCTGCGCGCACCGTTCAGGGCGGCAGCCAGCGTTTTGTACAGAATTTCGTTGACAAGCGTCGACTTGCCGGAGCCGGACACGCCGGTAACGCAGATCAGCTTGCCGAGCGGGAAGTCTACGGTAATGTCCTGCAGATTGTTTTCATGGGCCTTGACGACGCGCAGCGCCTTGCCGTTTCCCTCGCGGCGTATCTCGGGAACCTCTACGAATTTGCGGCCAGACAGATACGCGCCAGTGATGCTGCGCTTGACCTTGCAGATGTCCGCGACGCTGCCTGCGGCGACGATCTCGCCGCCGTGGACGCCCGCACCGGGGCCGACATCGACAATATAGTCGGCCTGCCGCATCGTGTCTTCATCGTGCTCAACGACGATCAGCGTGTTGCCAAGATCACGCAGCCGCTTCATCGTTGCAATCAGCTTATCATTGTCACGCTGGTGCAGGCCGATGCTCGGCTCGTCGAGCACGTAGAGCACGCCGGTCAGCGCACTGCCAATCTGGTTCGCCAGACGGATGCGCTGGCTCTCGCCGCCGGACAACGAAGCCGCACCGCGGGAGAGCGTCAGATAGCCAAGGCCGACGCTCTTTAAAAAGCCCAGACGTTCTTTTACCTCTTTAAAAATAGGCGCGCCGATCATCTCGTCCCGGGTGCTGACCTTGGCCGTGTTGATAAAGTCCAGCTCCTCGTTGACGCTCTTGTCACAGAAATCGGCAATGTTGATGCCGCCTACAGTCACGGCCAGGCTTGTCGGCTTTAAGCGGCGGCCATGGCAGGCGGGGCATTCCTCGCTGGACATGACAAGGGCGATTTCCTCCTTGACCCACTCGCTGCTCGTCTCGCGGAAACGGCGCTCCAGATTCGGGATGATGCCTTCGAACTGGTTAAAGTAGGTGCCGGAGCCAAACATGCTCTCGCGCTGCATCTCAATACGCTCGTCACCCGTGCCGTACAGCAGGGCGTGCAGGGCCTCCTTGCTGAAGTCCTTAACGGGGGTATCGAGTGTAAAGCCGTAGCGCTTGCCAAGCGCCTTATAGGTCATTTCGGAGATGGAGCCCTCGGCGTAATACCAGCCGCTGGCCTTGATGGCACTTTCCCGGATGGACTTGCGCTTGTCGGGGATGACGCGCGCCGGGTCGACCTTCATGAAGGTGCCGAGACCCGTACACTTCTCGCAGGCACCGAAGGGATTGTTGAAGCTGAACATCCGCGGGGTCAGTTCCTCGACGGAGATGCCGTGCTCGGGGCAGGCATAGCTCTGGCTGAACATCATCGGTTCACCGCCAATGACGTCGATGACGACAAGCCCGTTTGCCTGCGCCAGCGCGGTTTCTATGGAATCAGCCAGACGCCCGCGGACCGTGTCGTTGATGACCAGACGGTCCACGACGATTTCAACGGTGTGCTTGATGTTCTTTTCGAGGTTGATCTCCTCGCTCAGATCATACATATTGCCGTCGACGCGCACGCGGGCAAAACCGGATCGGCGGGCGGCATCCAGCTCCTTGGCCTGGGTGCCCTTGCGGGCACGCACAACGGGGGCCAGCACCTGAAAGCGGGTGCGCTCCGGCAGCTTCATGACTTCGTCGACCATCTCGTCCACGGTCTGCTGGGTAATCTCCCGCCCGCAGATCGGGCAGTGGGGCACGCCGATGCGGGCGTACATCAGACGCAGATAGTCGTAAATCTCCGTTACCGTTCCCACCGTGGAACGCGGGTTGTGGCTTGTTGTTTTCTGGTCGATGGAGATGGCCGGGGACAGGCCGGTGATTTCGTCGACATCGGGCTTTTCCATCTGGCCCAGAAACTGGCGGGCATAGCTGGAAAGGCTTTCCATATAGCGGCGCTGGCCGTCGGCGTAGATCGTGTCAAACGCCAGGCTCGACTTGCCGGAGCCGGACAGGCCGGTCATGACGATCAGCTTATCTCTGGGCAGCTCCAAATCGACGTTTTTCAGGTTATGCTCCCGCGCACCCTTGATGACAATGCGGTTGTTCGGGTCGATTTTGATTTTGGAGCTGCGCTTTGCAGGCTTTTTTTCGGGTGTTGTACTCAATTTTTATATTTCCTCCTGCCCTTGCGTGTTTTGGCAGCGGCCTTGCGTTCACTGGTGTCGGCGGCGGTGGGATCTTCTCCGCGTTCCAGCCGCTGAATTTCGTCGCGCAGCTGCGCGGCCAGCTCAAATTGCAGCAGCCGCGCGGCCTCCTTCATCTCCTTGGTCAGGCGTTCAATTGTCTGCTGGCGCTCGGCGCGGCTCATGCGGTGCTGGCGCATCCGCTTGTTTTCCTCGCTCATGCTGATTTCGAGCCCGTCGCCGATGGCCTTGACGATGGTTTTGGGCGTGATGCCGTGTTCTTTATTGTAGGCGTCCTGAATGGTGCGGCGGCGCTCGGTCTCCATGATGGCGCGCTCCATGCTGGGCGTGACCTCATCTGCGTACATGAGCACAACGCCGTTGGCGTTGCGGGCCGCGCGGCCGATCGTCTGAATCAGGCTTGTCTCGCTGCGCAGGAAGCCTTCCTTATCGGCATCCAGAATCGCAATCAGCGACACCTCCGGCAGGTCCAGACCCTCGCGCAGCAGGTTGATGCCAACAATAACATCAATTGCGCCGACGCGCAGGTCCTTGATGATCTCCATGCGCTCAAACGTGTCGACCTCGTGGTGCATATACTTCGTCTTGACGCCGTGTTCCTCCAGATAATCCGTCAGATCCTCGGCCATCTTGACGGTCAGTGTTGTAACGAGTGCGCGCTCGCCACGGTCAATGCGGGTGCGGATCTCCCCCAGCAGGTCCTCGATCTGGCCCTCCACCGGGCGCACCATGATAAGCGGGTCCAGCAGGCCGGTGGGGCGGATGACCTGCTCCGCCACGCGGCTGGAATGCTGGCGTTCATATTCACCGGGGGTTGCAGAAACAAAAATCTTCTGATGGATTTTGGCTTCAAATTCTTCAAATTTCAACGGGCGGTTGTCAAACGCCGACGGAAGCCGGAAGCCGTATTCGACCAGCGTTTTCTTACGGCTGTAGTCGCCGCCGAACATACCGCGCACCTGCGGCAGCATGACGTGGCTCTCGTCGACCATCAGCAGGAAATCATCCGGGAAATAGTCCAGCAGCGTTGTGGGCGTGGAGCCGGGCGCACGGCCTGACAGGACAGCGGAGTAGTTCTCGATGCCCTTGCACATGCCGACCTCCTGCAGCATCTCCATGTCGTAGTTGGTGCGCTGCTGGATGCGCTGGGCCTCCAAGAGCTTGCCCTCCTCGGTGAATTTTTTAACCTGCTCCTCCATCTCGGCCTGAATTTTTTTCAGGCCCTCCTGCATCTTTTCGGGGCCGACGATATAGTGGCTGGCCGGGAAGATGGCAACATGACGTACCACGTTCTTGTGCTCACCGGTCAGCGGATCAAACTCCACAATGCGGTCAATCTCGTCGCCGAAGAACTCGACCCGAATCGCAAATTCGTCGTTGTAGGCCAGGTGGATGTCCACCGTGTCCCCTTTTACGCGAAACTTGTTGCGGATGAAGTTCATGTCGTTGCGTTCATATTGCAGCTTGACCAGGCGGCTGCAAAGCTCGTCGCGCTCCATCTGCATACCGGGGCGCAGGCTGATGACCATGCTGCGGTAGTCGATGGGGTCGCCCAGCGAGTAGATGCAGGACACCGACGCCACAATGATGACGTTGCGCCGCTCTGACAGCGCCGCCGTGGCCGAGTGGCGCAGACGGTCAATCTCGTCGTTGATGGCACTGTCCTTCTCAATATAGGTGTCTGTGGACGGGATATACGCCTCGGGCTGGTAATAGTCGTAGTAGGAGACGAAATATTCTACCGCATCATCGGGGAAAAAGCCGCGCATCTCGGTACAGATCTGACTGGCCAGCGTCTTATTCGGCTCCAAAATCAGCGTCGGGCGATTGCACCGGGCGATGATGTTCGCCATCGTAAACGTCTTGCCGGAGCCGGTGACGCCCAGCAGCGTCTGGGCGTCGTCACCCTCATGGATGCCCTGCATCAGCGCTTCTATCGCCTGCGGCTGGTCGCCGGTGGGCTGAAACGGTGCCTTTAAGTGAAAGACTTCGTCCATAGTCGTTCCTTTCGTGTACAACGATTAGTTGTATAATGATTATAGCACGACAAATTTTTAATGTAAATAGGTTTGCCGATATTTTGTACCCAAACCGCAGAAAAATGCGCCCTGCCGGGACACGGCAAGGCGCATGGGCGGTGTTCAGCGGCTGGCGGCCTGCAGCACGCCGCTGTTTATGCGGTATTCCGGTAGGCTGCCGCGGTTCAGCATCGAACAGCCATCCTCTCCCGCTATGATGATATGATCCATGATCGTAAAGCCGAGCTGGCCGGTGACCTCCATAATATGGTAGGTCGTCAGGCGGTCCGCCTCGGACGGAATGGCCAGCCCGGTGGGATGGTTGTGTGCCAGAATGCCGCAGGTCGAGTTGGTGCGGGCCACGGCGCGCAGCAGCTTGCGGGTGTCCACGGCCACACGGTTGGGAACGCCCTCGGCAATGCGCAGGTCCTGCACAGGGCGGCAGGCATCGTCCAATAAAATCAGGTAGAGCTGCTCATTCTGGACACCGCGGAACAGCGGCTTTACGTAGGCGATGGCCGTCTCTGCCGAGTTCAGCGACAGACGGGTCTTGCGCTTTTTCAGCTCATAATAGCGGCTGCACGCCATGACGGTAGAAATCAGCCGCGCACTTTTGGGGCCGACGCCCTCGACCTGCATCAGCTCCTCGGGCTCGGCCTCCAATACCTTGCAGAAATCGCCGAAGTGCTGAATGAGTCTGTGCGCCAGCGCGTTTGTGTCTGCCCGCGGGATGGAGAGAAACAGCAGATATTCCAGTGCCTCGTGTTCGGCCAGGCTGTCCAGTCCGTCTCGCTCGACGCGCTCCTGCATACGGGCGCGGTGCTTCGCGTGGAGATTTTCGTCTGCCATTTTTTCACATCCCATCTTTACGTTCTGCTGGTTTTATTATATACTGTAAAAAGACTTTTGCCAACCGTTTTTACTGATGAATTTTTAAAGAGGACACGATGAAAAGTTTTACCGCAGGACCCAATGAAAACGGCGTGCGTCTGAGCCGCTTTGTGGAGGGCGTGACCAAGGATATGCCCCGCAGCATGATGTACAAGGCGTTCCGCAACAAGCGCATCAAGGTCAACGGCAAGCGCGCCGAGCCGGATACCCGCCTGAGCGCAGGCGATTTGATCGAACTGTACATCAACGACGAGTTCTTCCCCGTGGGCAAGCCCGCTGCCAAGACTGCCAAGCCGCCGCGCAGGCAGCCGCCTGTGACCGTGGTGTATGAGGATGAAAATTTTGCGGTGCTCTACAAGCCCGCGCACCTGCTCTGCCACAGTGACCGCACCGGCGACGCCAATCTGGTGGATGCCTTTGCGGCCTATCTGGAGGCCAAGGGCGAGTATGATCCCCACGCAGAAAAGCGATTTGCCCCGGCGCTGTGTAACCGGCTGGACCGCGGCACCGAAGGTCTGGTGCTGGCCGCCAAGAGCTACGCCGCGCTGCGCGACCTGAACGCCATCATCCGCGACGACATGATGAAAAAGGAGTATCTGACCATCACGGTGGGTGCACCGCCGCAGGGGCGGTTCGTCGCATGGCTGCAGCACAGCGAGAAAAATAACAAGGTGCGCATCCACGCCCGTGAGAGCGAGGGTTACAAGCAGATCATCACCGAGGTGACGGTCATCCGGCAGGCAGGGCCGTTTGCGCTCTGCCGCATTGGGCTGATCACGGGCCGCACCCACCAGATCCGTGCGCATCTGGCGTATCTGGGCCATCCGGTACTGGGCGACATCAAGTACGGCAACCACAAGATGAACGAGCGCACCGGGCTGAAAACACAGGCTCTCTGCGCCCAGCGACTGACGTTTGGCAGAATTCCCGAGGAAAACACGCTGCACTATCTTTCCGGCAGGGTCATCAAGCTGAATGACCCGGAAATCGTAAAGACGTACGAACGACTGACGGCAGAAAAGTAAGCTCTGCCGCGGCTGGCGGCTGGAAGTATCCGCCCCTGCAAGCGACGATGTTGTTATCCGTAGGGGCGCATTCCATATCTGCCCGCGGGATATTGCCGAAAAATCAAAAATACCGGGCCGCTCCCCACATTCGGGAAACGGCCCGGCAATTTTTTTACGCCAGAACGAAGTGATAGACCAGAGACAGTGCCACGATCAAGGCGCAGGCAATGGCCGTGATGGGCGGGGCCAGGTGGATGATGCGCTCGGCCATGACGTCGTCCTCACTGGTTTCGTCGTCATCGGCGTAGCGGCCACGTTTTTTGGACTTCTTGTCGTAACCGTTGTCCTCGTCATCGTAGTCGAGGTCATCGGTATCGTACATCTGGGTGCCCTCATCGTCGTCCTCATCATCGTCGAACAGGCGGCCCTTGGGAGCGTAGCGGCGGACGCGCTCGGCCTCGGCATCCTCGTCGTCATCGGCGTAGCTGCTGCCTTGGGGCTCAAACGCGGCGGTTGCCTGCTCGGGTTCATAGGCGCTCTGCGGCGGGATGTCCTGCTGACCGGTGATGGCTGCCTGCACGGCGTTGGCCATGGCGCGCGGGTCGCTGGCAGCCGGGGCAGGCTGTGCCTGCGGCTGCGGTGCGGGAGCAGGGGCCACACTGCTGGCGACGGCGTTGACCTCCTGCTGCTGGCGCTCGGCGGCCTGGCGGGCCTCCTCCAGAATAGCGGTCAGCGTTGCCTTGATACCGGCGCGGTCACCGCCGCACTCGGAGCAGACGGTGGTGTTTTCCTCATTGGGATGGAACGCACCGCAGGCGCAGAACCAGCCGTACTCGGTGTCCTGGGGCACGCAGGTCAGTTGGACATTGCCGGTGCGCTGCTGCAGCGTCTTGGCGATGGAGCCGGGCAGTACGCGGGGCATGTTCAAGCGAACACGCTTGTAATTGCGCAGGTCGACGCCGCGGCCATTGAGGAACGCGCGATCCTGCTCGACCTCCACGCTGGAAACCGGCGTGTCGCTGACATAGACAGCGTCATCGCTGCCGAACACGGCACCGGGCTGGGCGTTGAGCTGCTCATAGTAGAAGTCATCCTCGCACAGGACCTGACCGGCGGCATCCTTACATTTGAAGTGGACGACCAGGCCGGTCAGCGGCTCGGTGCCGACATTCTTGAAGGTCAGGCAGACGGCGACCTCACCGGTCGTGTCACCCTTCAGCAGTTCGACACGCACGAACTGCACCGGACTTCCGGCAGTATAGTAGTTGGCGCGGGACTGCGCCATCAGGGAAAAATTCTGATCCATAGTTACACCTACTCTTTACTCTTGCGTGTCGGGCTGGGGGTTGGCCGGCTCGGCAGGGTGCGGGTTTTCGGACTGTTCGGCAGGCTGCACAGGTGCGGCAGAATCCGGCGCAGGTGCTTCAGGCTGGGCGGTCTCGCCCCTGCCCAGGTCATAAGGCGGCAGGGTCCCGCCTTCCATCAATGTTTTGAATTCCTCACCGCTGATCTTTTCGCGCTCCATAAGAACGCCTGCTACCTTGTGCAGCTCGTTCATGTGCTCGGTCAGGGTGCGGCGGGCGGTCTCATAGGCCTCATCCACAATGTCGCGGATTTCGTTGTCGATCTCGGACGCGATAGCCTCCGAGTAGCCCTTGCCTTGGCCGAAGTCACGTCCCAGGAAGGTCTCGCCGGGGTCACTGCCGTAGACGACAGGCCCCATCCGCTCGGAGAAGCCGTAGCGGGTGACCATGGCGCGGGCCGTATCGGTGGCGCGCTGCAGGTCGCTGGACGCACCGGTGGAGATGTCCTCCAGCACAAGCTGCTCGGCTACACGGCCGCCCAGCAGGGTGACGATGTTCTCAAACATCGCGGTCTTGGTGACGTAGCTGGGGTCCTTCTCGGGCAGATACATTGTGTAGCCGCCCGCACCGCCGCGGGAGATAATGCTGATCTGGTGCACGGGATCGTGGTGCTTGCTGAAGTAGCCCGTGATAGCGTGGCCTGTCTCATGGTAGGCAGTCAGGCGGCGCTCCTCGTCGGTGACGACGTGGCTCTTCTTCTCAGGGCCCATCATGACCTTGACGGAGGCTTCCTCGATCTCCTTTTCGGTGATGGCCTTCTTGCCCTGACGGGCGGCCAGCAGTGCAGCCTCGTTCACGAGGTTCTCCAGATCAGCGCCGGAGAAGCCAGCCGTGGAGCGGGCAATCGTTTTCAGGCTCACATCGGGGCCGAGAGGCTTATTCTTTGTATGGACGCGCAGAATCTCCTCGCGGCCCTTGACGTCGGGCAGACCGACGTAGACCTGACGGTCAAAGCGGCCCGGGCGCAGCAGCGCCTTGTCCAGAATGTCCGCGCGGTTCGTGGCAGCCATGACGATGACGCCGTCGTTGGCGTCGAAGCCGTCCATCTCGACCAGCAGCTGGTTCAGGGTCTGCTCGCGCTCATCGTGACCGCCGCCGAGACCTGCTCCGCGCTGACGGCCCACCGCGTCGATCTCATCGATGAAGATGATGGAAGGCATCGTCTTTTTGGCTTTTTCAAACAGGTCGCGCACACGGGAGGCACCGACACCGACGTACATCTCGACGAAATCGGAACCGGAAATCGCGTAGAACGGCACACCGGCCTCACCGGCACAGGCACGGGCCAGCAGCGTTTTGCCGGTACCCGGAGGGCCGACAAGCAGTACGCCGTGCGGAATGCGTGCGCCGAGGGAGTTGAACTTGTTCGGGGCCTTCAGGAACTCAACGACCTCCTGCAGCTCGGCCTTTTCCTCATCGGCACCGGCCACATCGGCAAAGGTTGCCTTGCGCTGGTTCTCCTGCTGATCCTTAACCTTGGCGCGGCCCACATTCATGATGCCGCCACCCGCGCCGCCGCGGTACATCGACATGAACAGCATACCGATGCTGCCGATCATTGCGACGTAGAAGATGATCTCCAGCCAGGGAATGCTCGTCTTGGCGGCGACGTAGTCAAACACCATCGGCGCATCCGGGTTGGCCGCGTTGTACTCGTCAACAAAATCGGAGATTTTGCCGGTGTTGAAGTCGCCGCCGTAGGGCAGCTTGTAGGTCATATAGACGGTGCCGCCGTTGGCGGGCAGGGCGTTGTCGTCCGAGCTGTACACGCCGGTCAGCAGACCGCCGGTGGGCAGGCTGGCTGCAGCGTTGGACTCCGGCAGAGCAGCCTTGCCCTCCTTGAGCCACAGCTCCAGGCTGCCGGTGCCAAGGTCCAGACGGAACGATGTCACCTGCTGATTTTCAAAGTAATAGTAAATCTCGGAGTAGGTCGTGTCCTTGCTGCCGGACGCTGCCAGCAGCGGCGAAAGGCTGACGATGAACAGGACCAACACCATCAGGACGGCTACCACGAGGATGCCGCTGAATTTCGGTTGTTTTTGCTTCAAGAAATCAACTCCTATCCGGTGTGCACACCGGGCATTTTATCATTCGCCGGAATATACTTCCGGCTTAAGAACACCCACATAGGGCAGGTTGCGGTACTTTTCGTCGTAGTCCAGACCATAACCGACCACGAACTCATCCGGCACTTCAAAGCCGCAGTAGTCCGGCTCGATGTCGGCCATGCGGCGGCTGGGCTTGCTGAGGATGGTGCAGATCTTCACGCTGCCGGGGTTGCGCATTTTCAGCACCGGAACCAGCTTGGACAGCGTGATGCCGGTGTCCAGAATATCCTCAACGATCAGCACGTCCCTGCCGGTCAGGTCGGCATCCAGGTCCTTGATGATCTTGACAAGGCCCGTGGAGGACGTGTTGGCACCGCCGTAGCTGGAAACGACCATAAAGTCGATGGCGCAGGGAATCTGAACCGCGCGCATCAGGTCCGCCATAAAAACGACGGAGCCCTTCAGGATCGAGACCAGAAGCAGGTCTTTGCCCGCGTAATCGCGGCTGATCTGTGCGCCTAGCTCGTTGACCTTGGCCTTCAGCGCATCTTCCGATACAAGAATGTGGTCAATATCATTGTCCATGCTGTACATCAGAGTTATGCCTCCCCTGTTTTTTCTGTCCGCACCGTCAGTACCTCGTGGGTGTACTCATCGGGGGCACATCCCTCGGCAAAGCCGCAGCCCCACAGCCACAGCACCTCACTGCCGTCAGCCAGCAGCGGCAGCAGCAGCCTTTCGGCCTGCGGTATGCCAAGTTCATTATAATATTTTTTGAGTGTTTTTCGCAGATGGCGTCCTGCCGGGCGGAAGAAGTCCCCCGGCTGCCGTGTGCGCAGAATAGCATTCCCCTGTATTTTAGCACAATCTGCGCAACAGTTTAAGTCTTTTTTGAAAATTGGTTGATTTTTTAGAAAATCTTCATACTTTACGACCTGAAATTTCACAAAATAACCACCCGGAAGGTAGAAATCACCCGGTTCAAAGGGCTGCGGCGGCGCGGGAATGGTCTGAGAACCCTCCTGCGTCAGGCAGACGAGCAGGCCGTCCTGTATTTTATAGTTTACGTCCGGCGTCAGCTGAACAGCACCCTCCCCCTTTAAAACAAGGAAGTGCAGCAGGCTGATATACTTTTCCTCGGCGTCGCGCACGGGGCTGACCAGCGCGTGCAGCGCGGCGTCCAGCACAGGTCCCTCGGCGCGGCGCAGGACCGTGACATCATAGCCGCCCGGCACAGTGGCCGCCTGCAGAAGGGCGGCGGCCTCGCCGGTCAGCCAGTCGTCCAGCGCGCGCATCTGGCGGCAGAGCCGCGCAATGCTGCGCTCGGCGGCGGGGTTGGCGTATTGCAGCGCCGGGATGGCATCATGCCGGATGCGGTTGCGCGCATAGACGTCCTGGTCGTTCGTCTCATCCCGGATATAGTGTTGCCCCAGCGCGGCACAGTATGCCTCGGTGTCGGCGCGGGTCAGGCAGAGGCAGGGCCGCACATAGCAGCCGCGGCGCGGCGGGATACCGGTCAGCCCGTGCAGACCCGTGCCGCGCGCCATGCGGAAAAGCACCGTCTCAGCCTGGTCGGACATCGTGTGAGCCGTGGCAATGACGGCCTCCTCCCGCGCGGCCAGCTCATCGAACCAGCCGTAGCGCAGACCGCGGGCCCAATCCTCGCTCGGGCGGGGCGGCACCTCTATGCCTTCCTGCACGGCGTCATACAGGAACAGCTCCACGCCGTTCCGGCGGCAGAAGTCCGCCACAAAGTCGGCATCGCGGCGGGCGGTCTCGCCCCGGATGCCGTGGTTGACGTGGGTCGCCAGCACCTCGATCTCCAGCGTGCGGCGATGGCGCAGTAAAAAAAGCAACAAAGCCATCGAGTCTGCCCCACCGGAGCAGGCCGCAATGACTCTGTCGCCAGACTTGAACAGACCCTGTCGGCGGCAGTTGTCCAACAGAGCCTCATCCATACGCTGTACAGTTTTTTCCGCGTCAGAACTCATGGGTCACATCCAGATTGCTGAAGCGCGTGTGCGCGCCGTCCCAGCCCAGACGGACAACGCTCGTCTCGCCGTGGCGGTTTTTGGCTACAATGCACTCGGCCTCATTCTCATTGGCCTGGTTTTCCTCGCCGTTCTGGGCATTGTAGTAGGCCGCGCGGTAGAGGAACAGCACGATGTCGGCATCCTGCTCGATAGAGCCGGAGTCGCGCAGGTCGGAAAGCTGGGGCCGGTGATCCGAGCGGCCCGTCGTCTTTTCCGCTGCACGGGACAGCTGGGAAAGCGCGATGACCGGTACGTTCAGCTCTTTGGCCATGATCTTGAGATTCCGGGTAATGTCACTGATTTCCTGCACGCGGCTCTCGGTGCGCTTGGCACTCTGCATCAGCTGCAGGTAGTCAATGATAACGAGCCCGATTTTTTCCTTCTTGGGATCCTGGTTGATCGTGCGGATCTTTGCCTTGATCTCCGGCACCGAGATGCCGGAGGAATCGTCCATGTAAATCGGAGCGTTGTAGAGCAGCGATGTAGCCTGGGCAAAATCGTTCCAGTCGGAGTTGTTCAGACGGCCCGTGCGGAATGCCTGGCTGTCGATGTTCGCCGTGCTGGAAAGAATGCGGTCCGTCAGCTGCTCGCAGGTCATTTCCAGACTGAAAATGATCGTCGGCACCTTCTGCTGGCGGGCAACGTTTGTTGCAATGTTCAGCGCAAACGAGGTCTTGCCCATACCGGGGCGGGCGGCCAGAATAATCAGGTCCGAGCGGCCCAGGCCGGTCAGGACCGTGTCCAGATAGTTGAAGCCCGTGGGGATACCGGCGAACTTGTCGCGGTCCGCGCCGCTCAGCTTCTGCATCGTGTCGATGACCTCGAGAATGGACTCGCGGATCGTCTTGACGCCCGACTTGTCGCGCCCGGAACGGATGTCGTAGATCTTCTGCTCCGCGCTTTCGAGCAGAAGATCGGCGTCCTCGCCGGAGGCGGTCTCGTTCAGGATGGACCGGGCGGCGTCGATCAGGCGGCGGCCCTGGTACTTCTCCTTGACGATCTTAAAATAGGAATCAACGTTCGAGACCGAGGGCAGCGTCTCGGCGATGCGAGCCAGATAGACCTTGGCGTCGTCGGCGCTGGCAAACGTCTTGTTGCTGGCAAGCGCATTGACAAGCGTGACAATGTCAACGGCCTCGCTCTCGGTGTAGAGCGAGCGCATCGTCTCATAGATGGCGCGGTTCTGGTCCGAGTAGAACATCTCGGGCTCCATGTCGGTGATGAGGCGGTTCAGCACCGTTTCATCCACCAGCGCCGCGCCCAGCACGCTCTGCTCGGCCTGCATGCTGTAGGGCATCTGGATGCCCAGGCTGGCAAGGCTTACTTCTTCATTTTTCGGCATAGCGGACATCCTCCTTCCCTGCCAGACGACAAATTACAGTTCCTCGACCTTCAGCTTGAAGGGTGCTACGACACCGACGTACAGGCGCACGGAGGCGTCATAGCTGCCGAACTCCTTGATGGCGGAAGGCAGCTCGACCTTCTTTTTGTCGATTTCGGTGCCGGTCAGGGTGGTCAGCAGCTCGGCGACCTCCTTGCCGGTGACCTTGCCGTACAGCTTGCCGGATGCACCGCCCTTGACCTTGGCGGTCACGACCTGGCCTTTGATCTTGGCGGCCAGTTCCTCTGCGGCGGCGCGTGCTTCGGCCTCGTGATGGGCCTTGGCCTCGCTCTTGGTGCGGGCCTGGTTCAGTGCTGCGGCATCCGCGGGGGCTGCCAGGTTGCGCGGGAACAGGAAGTTGCGGGCGTAGCCGTCCGAAACCTCGTGGATCTCGTCTTTTTTGCCGATGGTCTTGACGTCCTGTTTGAGAATGATCTTCATAAGGGTTTCCCTCCCAAAATTTTTATCACAATTACCGCGCAGTATTTTCCTTTTGCGCCGCGCGGTAAAGGTCGATTTGTTCACGGATGCGGTGCTCCGCATCCTGCAGCGTGCAGTTCTGGAGCTGAGCACCCGCCATCATCAGATGGCCGCCGCCGCCCAGAGGCTCCAGAATGACTTGCACGTTCAGCGCGCCCATGCTGCGCGCCGAGATATTGACGCCGTCGTTTTTGGCGACTGCCACAAAGCTGGCATCGACGCCGTTGATGGTCAGCAGATCGTTGGCTGCCATCGGCAGCACAACGTTCATACCGGCCTCAAGCTCGTCCGACAGGGCAATGGCACAGCCCTTATATATGTAGGCCGCCTCCACAATGTGGGCACGGGCCTCGTACTCCTCTTTTGAGGTGTTGAACAGCAGCTTGGTGTCAGCGGTCTGGGCACCGCGGCTGCGCAGCCAGGCGGCAGCCTCAAAGGTGCGCACGCCGACATGCAGCGCAAAGCTGCGGGTGTCCAGCATGATGCCGGCCAAAAGTGCCTGGGCCTCCAGCGGTGTGATGTTGTTTTCCTTCGGCATGAACTGCAGAAGCTCACACACCAGCTCGCTGGCGCTGGACGCATAGGGCTCATGGTAGATCAGCGTCGGGTTGTCGATGTGGCCCACCGCCATGCGGTGGTGGTCGATGACGACGACGCGCTTGCACTTTTCGTAGATCTGTTGGCTTTCCAGCAGGCGCTTCTGGTAGGTATCGACGACGATCAGCAGCGTGTTCGGCGTGATGACGTCGAGCGTCTGATCGGGTGCGATAAAGTCGTGGCCCTCGCCTGCATCAAGAAAAGTCTTGAGCAGCGGCCCCGCGAGCGTAGCCTCGCTGTTGATGGCGATGACCGCGGGCACATTGCACATTTTGCAGATGCGCAGCACGCCGATGGCGGAGCCGACGGCGTCGAGGTCACTCATGCGGTGCCCCATGATGATAACGCTGTCGCTGCGCTTGATGAGGTCGCACAGCGCGTTGGCAATAATGCGGCTGCGGACGTGGCTGCGCTTCTCGACGCCGTGGGAGATACCGCCGTAGAACTCAAAGCCGTCAACGGTCTTAACGGCGGCCTGATCGCCGCCGCGGCCCAGGGCAATGTCGATGCTCTCGCGTGCCATCTGGTGGCATTCCTGCAGGGTCTTTCCGCCGTGACCGACACCGATGGACAGCGTGGTCAGCCCGCCGGGATGTAGCGCACGGACCTTATCGAGGATGTCAAAGCGCTCCGCCAGCATCCAGCGGACGTCACGCTCCTCCACCACTGCGATGTAGCGGCTGTTCGTGACCTTGCGCAAAAAGCCGGTGCTGCGCCCGATATACTCTTCCAGCAGGCTGTTGATAGCCTCCAGCTCCTTGGCCTGCTCACTGTCCTTCATATCGTCAAACAGCTCGTCATAGCTGTCGATGACGATGATGAGACAGGCCGGGCGGCTCTCGTTGTACTCGTCGAGTGTTTCTTTATAAAGCGTATCATTGATGAGATACACAAGGCTGGCCCCGCGGCTGCCCTTGGCTGAGCCTGCATAGGCCGTAAAGCGGCGCTCCCCCACTTTCAGGTCCTGCCCGTGCGGGCGGGAGCAGACAGCCAGATCCAGCTCCGGCAGAACGCGATTCACCGGGCGGGTCACCGCGTCGTAATCGTTCAGCACATCCTGCCTGAAATACTGGTTGTACCACAAAATGCGCCCGTCGTTGACAAGCACCGTGGGGATGGGCAGATTTGCCAGGCTGTACTGGATACGGCTGTTCTCAAAATCAGTGCTGCAAAGCTGCCTGGCCAGAAACGCGCGCAGGCGGCGGCGCTGGTAGAGCACTACACAGAGCGCGATCAGTACCAGCACCGCAGGCACGGCCAGCAGGGCAGGCTGCGTCAGGGCCACCGGCACGACCATCGCGGCGATGGCGACCAGCAGCAAAAGCAGCAGAGCGGCAATATCCAATCCATCCTTGTGTTTCATCGTACACTCCCCTGTTCAGGAAAACAATTACACTTCCAGCAGAATTGGCAGGATCATGGGGCTGCGCTTGGTGCGGCGGTAGATATAGCTCGACAGCGCCTCGCGCACGCGGGCTTTGACGCTGGCCCAGTCGTGCAGGTTGTCGGCCAGGCTGCGGTCCAGGGCCATCTCCACCTGGGTGCGTGCTCCCTCCATCAGCTCCTCGCTCTCACGCACGTAGACAAAGCCGCGGCTGACGAGATCGGGACCGGAGAGAACCTGTCCGTTGCTGCCGTCGATGGCGGCGGTCACAATGATGATGCCGTCCTCCGACAGGTGGTGGCGGTCCCGCAGGACCACGTTGCCTACATCGCCGACGCCGTAGCCATCGACCATCACAGCGCCCGCCGTAACAGTGTTCTCAACGGTCATGCCATCCGCGGAAAGGCGGATGTTCTGGCCGTTCTCGGCGATATAGATATTCTGCTTCGGGATATAGCCCAGATGCTCCGCGGTCTCGGCGTGGCGCTTGAGCTGCTTGAACTCACCGTGCACGGGCAGGAAGAACTGCGGGTGGGCCAGCGTCAGCATGAGCTTCTGCTCCTCCTGGCAGGCATGGCCGGACACGTGGGTGTCGTACATATTTTCGTAGATGACCTCGGCCCCGAGCGTCAGCAGGCCGTTGACGACCTTGGTGACGGTCTTTTCATTGCCGGGGATCGGGCGGGCCGAGATGATGATGAAGTCATTGGGGCCGACGCGCACCTGACGGTGGCTGGCCTGCGCCATGCGGGACAGCGCGCTCAACGGCTCGCCCTGGCTGCCGGTGGTGATGAGCACGACCTTCTCCGGCGGGTACTTGTTGATTTCGTCAATCGTGATAAGCACATTATCCGGCGCGTGCAGGTAGCCCAGCTCGCGGGCCATCTCGGTGTTGGAGACCATGCTGCGCCCACTGACGGCGACCTTGCGGCCCGACTCAATCGCCAGGTCGATGATCTGCTGCACGCGGTAGATGTTGGAGGCGAACGTTGCCACGATGATGCGGCGCTTACCGGCCTTGGCGAACAGGCGGCGCACGCCTTCGGCGACGGTCTGTTCGGTGGCGGTGAAGCCCGGGCGCTCTGCATTGGTGGAATCTGCCAGCAGCGCCAGCACGCCCTTGCGGCCATACTCGGCAATTGTAGGCAGGTCAGTCACGGCGTCGCCGGACAGCGGCGTGTAGTCGACCTTGAAGTCGCCGGTGTGGATGACCACGCCCGCCGGGCAGTCGATGGCGAAGGCCAGCGAGTCCGGGATGGAGTGGTTGACGTGGATCGGCTCAACGGTGAAGCAGCCGAGCGTGACCTTCTGGCGCGGGCGGATCTCATGGAAGATCGCGCTGGACGCAAGGCCGTGCTCCTCGAGCTTGTTCTTGATAAGACCAATCGTCAGCTTGGCGGCGTAGATCGGCACATTGAATTTTTTGAGCAGGTACGGCAGACTGCCGATGTGGTCCTCGTGACCGTGGGTGATGAACAGGCCCTTGATGCGGTCCCTGTTCTCGAGCACGTAGGTGAAGTCCGGGATGACCAGATCGACACCGAACATATCGGCATCCGGGAACACAAGGCCGCAGTCAACGAGGATCATGTCGCCCTGGCACTCATACAGCGTAATGTTCTTGCCGACCTCGCCGAGGCCGCCCAGCGGGCAGATGTGCATCGGGATGGCCGGGGTCATCTCAAGATGCTCCGGGCTCTTTGGACGGCGTCCGCGGCGCTGGCCCTGGGGGCGCGGTGCGGCAGCCTGACCGTTCTGGGGTGCAGCGCTGTTCTGATTCTGGCGCGGGCGGCGCGGACGCGGAGCCGGGATGCTCTGCGCGGCGGCGTTCTGCTCGGCAGTGGCCGGTGCCGCGGGGCGCGGGCGGCGGGAGCGGGGCTTGTGCTGCGCGTTGGCAGCATTCTCCCCCTGGGGCTTGGGTGTGCGCGGCTTACGGGTATGGGGCGCACTCTGGCCGTTCTGGGCAGGCTGTGCGGTATTTTTACGTTTTGGCTTGAACTCTTCCATCGAAAACCTCCGAATCGTCGTATTTCCGGGCTGGTGCCTGCCATCTGCAGGTACCGGATCCCCTCAAAAGCGGTTGCGATCTATGTATTTTAAGAGCGGATGCTCCTATGCCTAATGGAATGGGCGCGGAAAGCCCGCCTGAAAAGACGCGGCCAGGCCCGATAAAACACACAATGCAATTACACTCTATTATAATCGGAAATGGCGTCTATGTCAAATATCTTGCCTTATGAAGCCCGGCTTGCTATAATAGTAGTATTATAGACCAGAATACGGAGTACAACGCATGAAGCATATTGAAATTTATACCGACGGTGCCTGCAGCGGCAACCCCGGCCCGGGCGGCTGGGGCGCGATCCTGCGGTTCCGCACGGCGCAGAAGGTGTACGAGAAGGAGCTTTCCGGCGGCGAGGCCAACACGACCAACAACCGCATGGAGATGACCGCCCTGCTGGAGGCGCTGCGCCAGCTCAAGGAACCCTGCGCCATTGACCTGTACAGCGACAGCAAGTACGTCATCGACAGCCTGCAAAAGGGCTGGGCCAGGGGGTGGCGCGCCCGCGGCTGGAAGAAAGCAGACAAATCCCCCGCCCTGAACCCGGATCTGTGGGCCCCGCTGCTGGCCGAGAGCGAGAAGCATGAAATCACCTACCACTGGCTGAAGGGCCACGCCGGCCATCCCGAAAACGAACGCTGTGACCGCATGGCTGTGGAGCAAAGCAAGAAATACGGCGGGCGTCAGGCCTGACCTTGGCATTAGGAGAGAAACATGGACGGTTTTAACACATTTGAAAAGCAGGATAAGGTTCTGCTGGGATTGAACAGCGGCAGTGACGCCGCCGCAGCCATGCGCATTTTGCAGCAGCAGGGCTTTGCGGTGCAGACATTCACGGCTGAGCACGAAGTCACGCCAGCCGGGCTTTTACAGCTGCTGGCCGACAAGGCTGCCGAGTTGGACTGCGCGTTCATTGCCACTGGGCACTATGCCCGCATCGAGGTGGACGGCGAGGGCCTTTCTCACCTGCTGCCTGCTGCGGACGCCGAGGCAGACCAGAGTGCCGCGCTGGCAGGTCTGCCGCAGGAAGTGCTGGCTAAGCTGGTGCTGCCGCTGGGCGAGTTTACCAAGGCAGAAGTGGCGGAGATGCTGGCGGATACGGCGGAATAAATCTTACGACAGCAAAAATGCCTGTGCAGGTTTGAAGCCTGCACAGGCATTTTTGTTTGCGTTGGCTTCCCCCACGGGGGAAGCTGTCAGTGGCTCCGACCACTGACTGATGAGGGCAAAGCTTGTGGCAATGACCCGTTTTTGAGTAGTCAGATACGCCTTGCCCTCATCCGGCCCTGCGGGGCCACCTTCCCCCGAGGGGGAAGGCTTTTGAGAGTTTCACTTTTTCTTTTTATGCTTCGGCCAGGGCCACCATTTGCCCTCTTTTTCGTGCATCCAATGGGCGAGCGGATAGAAGATCATGGCCAGACCGCCCAGCAGGATCAGGATGTACAGCCAGCCCGCAAAGTCAAAAATCACATCCAGTGCGGCCAGCGCAGCCAGAAAGAACCCGGCGTACATCATGAACTGACCGTTGTGCACCACATAGCCGTTCCAGTTCTCTGGTTTGATCTCGTCGCGGCCCTGGTCGCCCCAGACATGGGGGTTCTTCATTGCGGAGTAGCCGTAAAACGCCAGCACAATGCCGATAACAAAAAGGAATTCAAACAATGGGGTGTCCTCCCGGAATTATTTTTTGAAGAAGGGGCTGAAATCAAACGTTGCAAAGTAGTCCTCCGGCGTCTCGGCGCGGCGGATGAGCTGGTGGGAGCCGTCCTCCTTCAGCAGGACCTCGGCACTGCGCAGCTTGCCGTTGTAGTTGTAGCCCATCGAGAAGCCGTGTGCGCCGGTGTCATGGATGTAGACAATGTCGCCGATGTCGATTTCCGGCAGCATACGGTCAATGGCGAACTTGTCATTGTTCTCACACAGACCGCCGGTGACGTCGTACTTGTGGTCGCAGGGGGTGTCCTCCTTGCCCAGCACCGTGATGTGATGGTAGGAGCCGTACATGGCAGGGCGCATCAGGTTGGCCGCGCAAGCGTCAACGCCGATGTACTCCTTGTAAATATGCTTCTGGTGTAGCACAGTGGTGACAAGTGCGCCGTAGGGTGCCAGCATGAAGCGGCCCATCTCGGTAAAGATGGCGACATCACCCATGCCGGCGGGCACCAGAATCTCCTCAAACTTCTTGCGCACGCCCTCGCCGATGGCGGCAATGTCGTTGCTTCGCTGGTCGGGGCGGTAGGCAATGCCGACGCCGCCCGAAAGGTTGATGAACTTGATTTTTGCGCCGGTGCGCTTGTGCAGGCGGACGGCCAGCTCAAACAGGATACCGGCCAGCTTCGGGTAATAGTCGTCAGTCACGGTGTTGCTGGCCAGGAAGGAGTGGATGCCGAACTGCTCGGCACCGGCAGCCATCAGCCTGGTGTAAGCCTCGGCCATCTGATCCTCGCTCATACCGTACTTGGCGTCGCCGGGGTTGTCCATGATACCGTTGCCCAGCTCGAACACACCGCCCGGGTTGAAGCGGCAGCAGACGGTTTTGGGCACGCCCGCGACCTTTTCAAGGAACGCAACGTGGGTCAGGTCGTCCAGATTGATGTACGCGCCGAGGTCGTAGGCTTTCTTCATGTCCTGCGCGGGCGTGTCGTTGGAGGAAAACATAATGTCGCTGCCCTTGAAGCCGCAGGCCTCGCTCATGAGCAGCTCAGTATAGCTGGAGCAGTCGACGCCGCAGCCCTCCTCCTGCAGAATCTTCAGCAGGTAGGGGTTGGGCGTAGCCTTTACGGCGAAATATTCTTTAAAGCCCTTGTTCCAACTGAACGCAGCGTTGACCCTGCGGGCGTTCTCGCGGATTCCCTTTTCATCGTAAAGGTGGAACGGGGTGGGAATATCGGCGGCGATCTCTTTCGCCTGGGCAAGGGTAATAAACGGCTTTTTCTGCGGCATGATTGTATTTCCTTTCCCTTTATATGCTTCGTATAGGCTTATTATATACGGTTTGTAAGGTGACGGCAAGAGGCTTTGGGAAAAATAGCGCTGTAGGGGCCGGACATGTCCGGCCCGCGGCTGTATGGCAAGCATATGCTACTGGGAAGGCTGCGGGCGGGGCATGCCCCGCCCCTACTGCGTAGCCACAATGAAAAAGACCGTTCCAGAACCGGAACGGTCTTTTATCCTATTTACAGCACAGTCTCCGCGTGGTCGCCCTGAATGTGGAGTCTGGCGGTCAGCAGGCGGTTGTCCAGTTGGCGGCAGGTCCAGCGGTACGCAGGGTACAGGAACAGGCAGGCCGCGATCCATGCGGCGGGATTGGACAGCTCCGCGCCGAAGTATCCCAGAATCGGGACCAGTACAATCGCCACCGCCGTGCGGGCGACCATCTCGGCCACACCGGCCAGCATAGCGAGTGACGAGAAGCCGAGCCCCTGGATGGAGTAGCGCCAGACGATCAGCGCACCAAGCGGCACAAAGAACACACTGTTCCAGAACAGATACTCGCGGCCCATGGCAACGATGTCGACCTCCTTGGCCGTGTCAAGGAACAGCGACATGATCTGCACGTCGGTAAAATGCAGAACGAAAGCCGATGCCACACCGTAAATCAAAATAATGAGCATTGCGCTGTTGACGCCCTGCCGCACACGATCCATCCGGGATGCGCCGAGGTTTTGCCCGGCGTAGGTTGCCATGGCCGTGCCGACGCTCTCCATCGGAACGGTCAGCAGACCCTGGGTCTTGCCTGCTGCGGTGACGGCGGCAACGGCGGTGCTGCCCAGCACATTGACCGCCCACTGCATGATGACGCTGCCAATAGCTGTGATGCTGCACTGCAGGCCCATCGGCACACCGATGCCCAGCAGACGTATGCTGGCCTTTTTCGAGAATGCCAGATCGTCCTTTTCCATTTTCAGCACGTCGAACTTGCGGCGGAGATAAATAAAGCTCAACACGCCGGAGATGACCTGCGAAATGTCGGTTGCCAGCGCCGCGCCGAGCACGCCGAAATGGAACGGCACGATAAACAGAAGGTCAAGGCCGATGTTCAGTGCGCTGGTCAAAATCAGAAAGTAAAGCGGCGTCTTGCTATCGCCCAGTGCGCGCATGATGGCCGCCACCATATTGTACAGAAAGATGAACGGGATGCCCGCAAAGATCCAGCCGATGTAGATGACCGCGCCGTCAATGATGTCGTCGGGTGTCTGCATCAGCTGCATCATCGGGCGGGTCAGCGCAACGGTGCTGATGGTCAGCACCACGCTGCCCGCAATGCAAAGCCACGCGGCGTTGGCCACATGGCGGCGTAGATCACTGTAATCCCGCGCGCCGAACAGCTGCGCGATTGGGATTGCAAAGCCGTTGCAGACGCCGATGACGAAACCCAAAATCAGATAGTTGACCGAGCCGGTAGCGCCGACAGAGGCCAGCGCACTGACACCGCAGAACCGGCCCACGATGATGGTATCCGCCAGCGCATAGAATTGCTGGAACAGGTTGCCCAGCACCAGCGGCAAGCTGAACAGGAGAATAACTTTGAGCGGACTGCCGCTCGTAAGGTCTTTTGTCATGATTTTCCCTATCCTATTATATACGTGCATAATTTCGTGCGGATTGTATTATAGCACGCACAGATACAAATGCAAGAGGGCTGACCACACAAATTTTGCGTTCTTTTCGGCAAAACAGCACCGGATGGCAAAAGCGTATTTTCTTGCGCAGCGGCGGCAGATTTCAGGCGCCTGACAGGTGTTATTTCCAGAATGCGGCCAGCTCCGCTGTCAGCGCCTGCGCCGAGTCCACGGTTTTCAGCTGCTCCCAGTGCGGCGGCATCAGGCGGCGGGTGTCTGGGGCCAGAAACCGGTCATCAATGAGCAGGACAACGCCGCGGTCCTCCGGCGTGCGGATGACCCGGCCTGCCGCCTGCAAAACCTTGTTCATGCCGGGGAAACGGTAGGCATAGTCAAAGCCGGAGCCGCGCGTCTGCTCAAAGTAATCGCGCAGCTGCTCCTGCCTCGGGCCGACCTGCGGCAGGCCCGGGCTGACGATGGCTGCACCGATGAGGCTCTCCCCCGTCAGATCGACGCCCTCGCCAAAAACGCCGCCCAGCACTGCAAAGCCCAACAGCGGTCTGCCGTCGGATTTCTGAAACTGTGCCAGAAACTCCGTGCGTTTTCCCTCGTCCATGGCGCTTTCCTGACAGAGGGTCGGCTGGTCCGGGTAGCGGGCGGTGAAATCCTCCCACACCTGCTGTAAATAGCTGTAGCTCGGGAAAAACGCCAGATAGTGCCCGGCCCTCGCCCCGGACATCACGGCCAGCAGGTCGGCGACCTTGGCAATGCTGTCCGCGCGGTCCTTGTAGCGGGTGCTGACGTGGCGGGCGCACCACAGGCCCAGATGCTCCGTATCAAACGGGCTGCGCAGCGCTACAGCGCGGGCATCGGGCAGACCGCACAGATCTCTGTAATAGCCTGCCGGGGCCAGCGTCGCGCTGAACAGCACCGCCGCGCGGCCCTTGGCAAAGTCCGCCGCCAGAAAGTCACTCGGGTCCAGGCAGAGCATTGCGGCACGGACCTCACTGCCGTGGGCAGCGATTTGCAGTACAAAGTGATCGTCGAACGTGTCCGCCACGCGCAGCCAGGCGCGGATGTCAAAGTATAATTGCAGCAGTGCCTCGTGGGTCTCGTCGGGGTCGCGGTGCTCGTCAAGCCAGATCTCCAGCGGCTCGCAGAGCCTTGTCAGCGCGCGGTCAAGCGCATCGGCGCGGGACTTTTCAAAAAACGTGCGGCCAAAGCGGCTGTCGCCGGGCGCTTCCTCGCAGCGGTGCCGCCACTCGATGAAGATGTCGTTGACCTTTGTCAGTGCGTTTTTCAGGTTGCTTTTGCCCTTGCCCAGCCGCTTTTTGGCGTCGTAGAAGGCGCTTTTGGCAAGGATGGCACTGTGCATGCCCCGGGCGCGGTCTGGAAGATTATGTGCCTCATCGAGCAGAAACAAATAGTCCCCCGCTGTGTCAAAAAAGCGTTCCAAGTGCACGACGGGGTCAAACAGGTAGTTGTAGTCCCCGATGACTACATCACACCACAGGCTTAGATCCAGCCCCAGCTCAAACGGACAGACTTTATGTCTGCGAGCCAGCATCTGCAGGGCGTCAGTGGTCAGAGCGTGGGTGTCCAGCGCATCCCACAGCGCCGTCCTGACGCGATCATAGTAGCCTTTGGCATAGGGGCATGCCTCGGGCGTACACTCGCGCCGATCCTGCATACAGATTTTGTCCTTGGCGGTCAGCGTTACGCTGCGCAGCTTTAAATGGGCGTCGGACGCCCGCAGCAGCGCCAGCGCGTTCTCCGCTGCCGCACGGGTCGTGCCGCGGGCTGTCAGGTAAAAGACGGGGCCGCCCTGCCCCACAGCCTTTAACGCCGGGAACAGCACGCTCATCGTCTTGCCGATGCCGGTGGGAGCCTGGCAGAGCAGCTGCCCGCCCTCGGTGCAAATCTTGTACACCGCGCCGATCATGGCCCGCTGGCCCGGACGATAGCTGGGAAACGGAAATTGCAGCGCCGCCAGTGACGCGCGGCTAATGCGCTGCCACTCGGCGGCACGCTTGGCCCACGGCGCGTACTGCGTCAGCAGGTCGGTCACAACAGCGTCCAGCGCGTCGGCGGTGTAGTCATGACTGAAACGAAATTCCAGTTTCTCATCGACCTGAAAGTAGGTCAGCCGCACCCGCATAGCGGGCAGGCCGTTCTGCCGCGCGTAGATGGCCGCATAGATCTGCGCCTGTGCCCAGTGCTCCGGGCTTTGCTCACCGGTGATGAGCTCGGGCGGCAGAGTTGTGGTTTTGATCTCATCAATGGTCGGCATGCCGTCAGTATCGGTAAAAATACCGTCGGCACGGCCCTCCAGCGTGTAGGTGATTTGGGCACAGGCGTAGTCCTGCTTCAACGTCGCCTCGGCCTGGTAGTCCGGGTACTCTTTTACGGCGGCACGCTGCAATTTGCGGTGCAGGCGTGCACCCTCCAGCGCGCGGTCAAAGCCGGTAAAGCGGCTGTCAATGCTGCCGGTGCGCAATAAAAACTCCACCAGACGCCGTATGGGCAGCGTCAGTGCCAACGCTTCAGGCTCCATGCCGCTTTCCTCCTTGCATCCGGTGGTATCTTTTTAATAGGTATGTTCGCAGACCTCTGTGATTTTCTGCCGCAGGGCCACAAAGTCGCCAAAGACAGCGGGCTTGTTGTCTGGGTAGCGCAGCAGCGCTGCGGGGTGGTAGGTCGCCATAAACAGTGTGCCCTGCTTGTCGAAAAATTTACCGTGGTCGCGGGAAATCGAGAAGCCCGGGTCGAGCATCCGCTGCGCGGCCACACGGCCCAGACAGACAACGATTTTGGGACGGATCACCTGAAATTGCTGGCGCAGCCAAGGCATGCACGCGGCGGATTCTTCCGGCAGCGGGTCGCGGTTCTGCGGCGGGCGGCATTTGACGATATTGGCAATATAGACGTTTTTGTCACGGCTCAAGTCGACGGCCTCCAGATAGTGGTCCAGCAGCTGGCCGCTCTTGCCCACAAAGGGAAGACCCTGCTCGTCCTCGTTGGCACCGGGGCCCTCGCCTACGAGCATGACCTCGGCGTGTGCGGCACCCTGGCCAAAGACGACGCTGTGGCGCGTCTCGCACAGGCCGCAGCGGCGGCAGGCCAGGCATTCCTGTTGCAATGCTTGCAGTTCCATAATATACTTCCTCTGACATGGTTAAATCGAGCGCGGCGCACCCATACTGTAAGGAAAAGGAGGGGCAGGCGTATGGCACTATTTTTGCGGGGACTCTGCCTGCTGGCGGGGTATCTGTTCGGCGGTTTTTTGACAGCGGAGGTCGTGGCGCAGTGCACGGCGGGCGTCAGTGCGCGGGATATTGGCACCGGCAACCCCGGCATGGCGAATATCGCGACACATCTTGGTAAAAAGGCCGGGCTGCTGGTTCTGGCGGGCGACGTCATCAAGACTGTGGCCGCCTGCTGGTTCTGCCACCAGCTTGCGCCGGAGCTGGGGCTTACCGCTTTGCTGTACGGCGGGCTTGGCGCAGTGCTCGGGCACAACTGGCCGATTTGGTACAAGGGCCGGGGCGGCAAGGGTGTGGCCGTCACCTGCGCATGGCTCATGCTGTACCTGCCCGTCACCGGTGTGCTGTGTTGTCTGGCGGGCGGCGTGGCTGTGCTGCTGACCGGCTATCTGCCGGTAGGCGCGGTGCTGATTGCCGCGCTGGCTGTGCCGGTGGGCTGGCTGCAATACGGCACCGAGGCCGGTGCTGTACTGGCCCTGAATGCCGTTATCATGGTCACGCGGCACTGGGCCGGTCTGCAGCGGATACATCGCGGCGAGGAGCTGCAGTTTTTCCGCCCGAAACTCTGATATAATCTATCATACCACGCCCTGCCCCGGAATGCAATGTTCTTTAGGTTTTTACGCAACTGCGCTGTATTTTATCGAAGCTGAAAAAATCGGTAAAAAATATCAAAAAAAGTGTTGACATTTTGCGTGTCAGCCGCTATAATTAACAACGTTGCAGCTGCCACGGCAGCGCACAAAGCTGGGTATGGCCCGGTAGTTCAGTTGGTTAGAACGCTAGCCTGTCACGCTAGAGGTCGTCAGTTCGAGCCTGATTCGGGTCGCCATACGCTGCTATAGCTCAGTTGGTAGAGCGCATCCTTGGTAAGGATGAGGTCAGCAGTTCAAATCTGCTTAGCAGCTCCAGCGCTGATGCCCACAGTGCAAGATACGCATTGTGGGCATCATTAGTATAGGGGCATAGCTCAGTTGGTAGAGCAGCGGTCTCCAAAACCGCGTGCCGAGGGTTCGAATCCTTCTACCCCTGCCATTGTACAGACATCCGAACCGCTGATAACAGTTGTTGTTAGCTGTTCGGTGTTTGTTTTTTCAGTAAAAATGCCGGAGGCGTAAAGCCTCCGGCTTTTCTTATTTCTCCACATTCTCCACTTTGACATCTATCCATCCTAGATGTGCGTGTTTGATGGCGACGGGGAATACACTCTCTTTCGGGCGGTAGACCTGTGCGCCGGATAGCGAAATGTGGATGAGGGTCAAATCCTCCGTCCTGTATATCATTGCCTCACCGCTTTGCCCCACGGCCCGCGCAGTAGACCGCTTGAGGGTGCGCAGATTGTTAGATGACCTGATATACGCCCCGGCATCATACGGCCCCGGACGAATTGCGCAATAGGTCATTTGGAAATCACCTCTTTCAATGCTCCGATTTTTTCACCATTCTGTAATGCAATATGGGTCAGGGGCGATTGCTGGAACCGCTGCGATTGTTCCTGTTCTGCCGTGCTGCATCATCCATCGTTTACCGTGCCAGACTGCTTGACTCTCTGTTTTGTAGGATTCACCGCCTCTTAATCCGAGGTCGTAGTCGTTGTTTGCCGCGATGTCCACTGCATCCGGCTCAAATTGCCAATCATACATCATCTTTTAGCTTTCCTCTCTAGCCTGCCATCATCAGCACCGGGCGGCGTTTCCCGGGTCTTTTTCATCATTCTTGTTTATCCCTCCTAAATAATTTATTATAGCAAGTTGGGCAAATATAACCGGGCGCACACTTTCCACCTATAACGGGAATGGGCTTTATAGCTTGCGAAAATGCCTTGCTACACATATAACAGCGTTTAGGGTTCTGTTCAAATTTCATTATATAGACCTCCTTATATAAAAATGCCCCCGCACGGCGACTGTTCCCGTAGACACCCTTTGCGGGGTGTTTCGGCTTATAACTTATCAGCGATTGGTGAACCCTCAAACGCTTCTACAAGGACATCCCATTCTCGCTGATATGACATGATGGGTTCTCCCGCGTATTTGCCAACTTCAGGAATATATCCGAAATCAGGGCGAACCGGGCGCATGTCAGGAAGTCGCTTTTCAACGGGTTGCATCTGATTGATCTGATGGAGATAGTTACGTATCTTCTTTTCATAGGTTTTACGCTTCATTTTTTGTTATCCTCCTGTTATTTAGATACTTTTTTGAAGTTGCCGAGAATCTTATCTGACATAATCGTTTTGTAAAAGGCATTTGCCTCATCTCTGGTATCGAAACTATAGCAAGTGCTGTTGCCGTATTTATTTATGAGGGCGATTACAAACCTATCCCGATAATAATAATCTGTTATGTCCTCGCCGGTTTCGGTGTTCGTGACGCGGTATATAACCTCGCCGTTACCATTCCGCTCCTCGGAAAAATCTTGAAAGACGCACTCCATCTTTACCCAGTCGGTGGCCTTATAAAAGGCGTTTGCATTTTTCCAGAGGGTGGATTCTCTGATATAGGTTGCAAGGACTGTTCTTTTCATTTTGTTGCCCTCCTAGATGCTGTTTGCTTCGAGGATTCTAGTATATAGTATATGCTTGCTATATACAATAGGCAAAGCAGCTAAAGATTCGGGCAAAAATGACGAGCGATGTTGTGCAAAATGTATATAGCAAGCATATACGCACAAGAAAGCGCCCACAGGATGCCCTGCAGGCGCTATGCAAAGAGAGTTATTGATTATCCACGATCAGCATCGTAACGCCGGAATCATCGTAGACATCGTGAATGATGCGCTGAACCTTGCCCCAGTCACCGCCAGCAATGCCGCATCCGATGCGGGCAGGAACGCCCACAATGTCATAATCATTGAATACGGCGTAGACCCTCAGCAGGTCGAGCGCCTGCCGCAGATAGTTGTAGGCAGTCAGATCAAACGACCCATCAACCGGGGCGGGGAACTGCGTAAACAGATTACAGATTTTCAGTTCCTCGCGTTTTGTGTCCAAAATCTGGATGCTACCCATCCACTCAGTTACTGGGAGCTTTGCGTTGTGACGGCATCTCTCCACATAGGCGCTCTGGGATTCTGGGGTCAGCAGCGGCCAGATTGCCGCCGCGATGCCGCCGCCCATCACTCCGAACGCATTCACCTGATGTGCTACAAGTGTAGCCTCGCAATTTAGTACATCGCCTTTGATGTATTTAACCATTTCAGTTGTCCTCCTTGCTATATTTATAGTCCCAAAAGCGCCTATCACTATCAACAAAAAAGTCATTAACTTCCCACCGGGCATCGCAGGCTCGGTAGTTCTCACAAGCGGCAGTGCTTGCATCCATAGGGCTACTCTTGCCGCGCTTACACCGATTGCCGATTGTCCCATCTTGCCGCATTACATAGTCAAGCGAACACTGATATAGGACACTGACAACAATACGACCACCGCAAAGCGGACAGCACTTGATAGCTTTCCCGGTTTTCACTGTGCGACCTCCTCAATGGCCTTGACGACCTGCTTTGCCGCGTATCTGCCGTTGGCGGTATTCTGCCGCTGCCACGCGCCCTGAGACGGTGCCCAGCGGAAACCCCACTGCTTGACAATATCGCGTATCTCGGCGGCGGGCTTATCATCAAAAACCAACTGCACCCGCTCTGGGGTAATGCGCAGAACACCGCCCGTAAAAGTCTGCTCAGAATCGCCCTGCGCCTGCTGCGCGTCCAGCATGGCGAGGCGGGAGCGCAGGCGGCGGATTTCGGCGCCGTTGTTATCCAGTGCCCATCTCGGATAGGGCGACTCAGAACGCCCCGTAGACGCGCTCTGAGAGATTGATGCCGTGAGGCGGGCAACTTCCTTATCTGAAAGTCCCGGACAGCCTACGAGCGCCCCATGCTTGCGCCAGTACGCATTTACAGATTTCATCTTTTCCTGCATGACTTCGCGCTCGGTGAGCTTTGCCTGTACGCGCTCCCGCGCATCGGCATCCATACCGCTGATGCCGCCGTGACCCACAGCCCGAATCTGGTCAAGGATGCCTTGAATATCCCGCCATTCCCGCATGAGGGTGTCGTCACGGGAGAGTTGCTGCTGCTTCTTACGCACGGGGAAGTTAGACCATCCGGCGACCATGACAGACGGGCAAGATGCCCGGTTGCGATTTGATGCGTTCATATTGTCGGCCAAGCGGCGGGCATAGCGGTCAAGCAGGTAGTCAATCTTATCCTGCTGGGCCTCGGTCTTGCCTTTCTTGCACTCCTCCGCCAGTGTAGCCGCTCGATCAATCTCTCGGCGGTATTCGCTGGTCGCTGATCCCTCAGCATAATCGCTGAGGCTGTTTGCCTGTTTGGCGCGGCGGGCCGCGCTTTCGTCGATGGGGTAGTATTTCATGGGAAAAACCTCCTTATAAACTGCGTTAGTTTTTTCTTATCAGTAAAGCATTTTTAGGTAGCACTAAAATGCAATCATCCATGTGTTCAACAATTCCAGTCGCAAGATGGAGACGACCCTCGGACGTTTTCATGTAAAAGTCGCTATTCTTACCATATTCAAACATATCACCACAGCGTAAATCCTTATAACGCACCTTTCCGCTGTCATCCTCATCAATTACAGTGTTCGTGTTATTCATCGACCCGCTCCTCCTTATTTTTGTTCTCGGTATAACCGGATGTGCTGATTGCGGTCAGGATGTCGAAATAGGGAACCTCATCACTGCAAATCCAGATGACGCGGGCCAGCTCCGTGATGGGAACACCGCCCTTTGACATTGTCAGTGCTTTTTCGTACTGGCGGACACTGCCGCAGGTGAACCACTGATATTTGTTGCACAGCTCGTAAATAATTGTTTCGTTGTTAATCATGGTGTTTTCCTCCTTAAACGTCCATAGCGAAGTGATGATATGCCATCCAGCGCCCGTTGCGCTTGAACAACTTGTAGAAACGGTGAACATTTGACCCGTGCAGTCATACGGCGATGGGACGCAATCACGATAATAGAGAGCGTTAAATTCGGCATCGGCATCCTCTTTTGTCTTAGCTGCCAAAGTGATAAGCTGCCATCCATTATCATAGTCAGCCGTGATGATTTTGACACGGCCCTCTGGGCGATGGTAGAATGCTCGCAAATCCCGCTTGACATCGTCCACATAACTGCGGACGGCTTTGCCTTGCGGTAAAGAGCGGAGAGCATAGAGAACACGCTCGTAAGACCTTGCGTCGTCAATGCAGGTTATTTTCATGACTTACCTCCTCAATCTTCATACGGGCACTCAGGCTCGGCGGCGTTCAAATCATGGATGATCTCAAACTTGTTATCGACCCAAATCACGATGCCAGCTTTGGCGCTGGGCATCTTGAGGGCCGTGCCCAGATACATATACTTAGTGCTGTATTCGTAGAGGATTTCGGCCTCGGTATAGGTGAGTTCCACGCGGTAGGTGCCGGAATGTGTGTGGGTCGCTTTCATTTTGATGTCCTCCTGTGCGTTGCCTTGTTTCTTTCGATGATTCTATTATAGTATATGCTTGCTATATACGCAATACGCAAATTCAACAAAGATTCGGGCAAATTAGGAGAGCGGCATTGTGCAAAATGTATATAGCAAGCATATACCTATATGTGTTATTATATTTTGGATAGGAGGTGTACCCCAAAATGGGCGCAAAATACACAGATGCACAGAAAAACGCATCCATGAAGTATCTCGGTGAAAAGACTGACAGCATCCAGATCAGAACCCCCAAAGGCACAAAAGAGCGCTGGCGGGATGCCGCAGCGGCGGCGGGCACATCCCTGAACCGCTATATCATGGACGCGGTAGAGGAGAAAATTGAAAAGCACCCCGAATGAAAAAGGCCCATCAGCAGACCATGAAATCTGCCGATGGGCTTTTTGTTGTCCTATGACACCCTCGCGCACGCGCGTATACGCACCCGCAAACATGGGCGTTATGGCGTTTTTGGGTGTATATTATACCATATATTATCTTTTTATATTTTAAGTGTCAGAAGTGTCATATATAGAAATAATAGGCTGATATATCGTTAAAAATCAACATGACAAACCTACTGACACACAGCAAATCCGCGTCAGCAAGTGTCAGTCAAAAATCTGACAGACTGACACTTGCCCCGGAAAGTGTCAGCAAAAGTGTCATGCAGAATATTTTGCGATACAACGAAAAAAGCGGGCATCCCGCAAATAGGATGCCCGCGCAAGTGTCAGTTGGTATGTCGGTCAGCGCTCAGGGCTTTTTTTCGCTCTGGGTACCGAAATAGAACGCCACTACCATCGTGGCGATGGTGAGAAACTTGTCCGGCTCGATACTCCCATTGACGGACAGCACAGCCAGCACCGCGATGATAACCAGCGTGATGATGGTTTTCACCTTGAGCAGCGCTGCAAGGCTTTTCCAAAAATCATGCACCGGGGATGTGTTGTTGGTGGTGGTATCCTTGGTAGAGGTAATTTTTTTGTTGTCCATGATTTATCCTCCTTACTCGGTTTCGATGCGGATGGGCAGCGCCTTGGCCCGTTTATAGAGTTCCGTGCCCGTTCCGTTGCCACCCTGACTGTGGTAGCTGTCGTATAAGTATTTCAGATTGTTCAGATCATCCTCGGTGATGTACCCGCGTTTGATGCACAGGCGGCACATCTGATAAATCCGATCATGCAGCACCGCCAGATTCCCTGTGTGTAGGTCATTAACCGTTTTGCCCATCGCAGTCAACTGCCCCTCCACGGCATCCAGCCGGGGAGTGATTTGCTGAATCTGTGTTTTAAGGGCGCTGATTTCTGCGTTCTGGGCTTCTTCGGGGGCTTTGTGCTTTTTCCATTTCGCCAGCAGGGTGTCCCATGCTTTATCAATGGCTGTAAATGCCGTAGCTACGGCGACAACAGCTGTCACGACCTGCCACGGGGAAGTGATGACGATGTTCCACGACTGCATCGGATTTACACCTCCACAATGGGGATGCCGTAGGCTACGGCGGCATCGTGTTCAATGCGGCATCCGCGATAATCCTGCCAGCGGGGGGCGAACACCACAAAATCAGCGGTGCCCAGCAGCTTGAGGCTTTCGCCCAGATACCACAGCGGCGTTGCGTCAGCCGGGGCATCCTCGAAAAAGGATTCGATGACCTCGATTTCCTCATGGGTTTTCATGTACACATCGGCAATCAGCACCCTGCGCTCTTTGATGATTTCCTCGTCAGCCCTGCCGCGCATCGGCTGAGAAATAAACAGTTTTTTCATAGATTTACCCCCCCTTGTTATGCCCACGAGCTCTTGTACAGCCCCGCATCCGTCAGGCCGCGGCTCTGGCACAGCAGGTAAATTGCATCCGCATCTCCTTGGCTCACCGGCCCGATGGTAATCACTTGTAGCTTCCTTTCAGGCTTGTCCGCTGCGGGCAGGGCCTTGACCAGATGGTTCAAATCAACCTCCTCGGTGATGCCCGGCACGCCGCCCTTTGCGGTCTGGATGTACTGGTGGATGTATCGCGGCAGGCTCGTGTCGTAGTTGGCGCGGGCGTCGGCCAGCCAGCCGATGTAATCTTCACACAGATAGGTGTAGTCGATGTTCGCGCCTGCAAAGGCCGTGAAGGTGTAGATGCCTGCCGTAAATCCGTGCGCTTTGGCCTTTTCGCAAAATGCCATTGCGATTGCCGTGCGCTGGTCTTTCGTCAGGTTGTCGGCGCGGCCATCGTGAACGCCGGTCTTGGTTGTGTGTCCCCATTCGCTGTCGAAGAACAAGGGATAGCCTGTCGGGGCAAGGCTTGCGCAGAAATCAGCTTCCTCGCAGGCTTCGTCCACTGTGACCGCCTGTGAGAAGAAGTAAAAGCCGAACAGCTTCCCGCTTGCTTTCGCCCCTGCAAGGTTGGCATCGTACTGCTCGTCCTTCATCAGCTTTCCTGTGCCGTAGCCGCGATAGCCGATGCGGACAATAGCGCGGTAGGGAACTTTTGCCCAGTCAATAGCGCCTTGATGGTGGGACACATCAATCAGCACTTCCTCGCCGCTGGGCTGTGCAGCGTCTGCGGGTTTTTCTACTGCGTGCTCACCCGGGCGGTACGTAAACACCTGGCTGCTTGCCGTGGTAAAGTCGCCGTCCAGCCACACCAGCGGATTCGTGCGGCTGCCGTTCAGAATGACTTCAAAGTGCAGGTGCGCTCCGAACACATTCCCGGTCACGCCAGAATAGCCGATAAGTTCGCCCTCTTTGACCTGCTGACCCAGCTTAACGCAATATCTGCTCAGGTGCGCGTACCGGGTCTGCAGGGGCTTTCCCTCGTAGGGCGCGTGCTTGAGTCTAACCATGTTGCCGTAGCTCTGCATCCCGGTTTTGGTATGGCCGTCCCAGTCCTGCACCTGATCCACGGTGCCGTCCTCGGCAGCGTAGACCGGCTGCGTGCTGGTATTGCCGATCTGGGTGCGCAGGTCGATGGCCCGGTGCATACTGCCGTCGTTGTAAAACCATCCTTGTGTGACGATATGCTGGGCCAGAGGCCACGCCAGCAGAACCTCACCATTAGACAGCCTCATATCCTCAGCCCTCCTTTACCTGCGTAGCGACCACCTTGGCCATCTCCGCATCAAACTCTTGTGTAGCTGCGGCCAGTTCCGTTTCCAGCGCGTTGATCTTGTCGCGCCATTCCTCGCGCTGCTGGCGGACGGGCTCGTACTCCTCGGCGCTCATAACGCCGTCGGCGTGTTTCAGCGCCTTATAGTCGGTATCGGTCAGCAGGCTTTTAAGGGCGGTGATTTCAGCATTGATGGTGTCGATGCGTTCAAGAGATTTTTCCATTGAATGTGCCTCGCTTTCGATTTTCGTTTTGATTTTATCTTCCACGGCATGATGCCGTAGAGCTTATAGAACAGCAAATCCGTACAGTGAACAGATCGGCGGGCCTGCTTTTTGATAAGCGATCCGCGCCACGACATATAGGACGTGAGAATCTGTTCCATCGTCATAAGCCCCGCCTGCAGAAAGTTGAAAAACTTCTTGATTTTGCGGCGCTCCCGGATGACGCTCTCGCGGCAAGGCTGCTGTAAAACCTTGCCGTTGGGTAACAGGGTGAATTTAGTTTTCAAATAGGTAAAACCACGGCGCAGCTTGACGATTTGCGTCTTTTTGGGGTTCGGGATAATGCCCTTTTCAGCGAACAGCCCAAACAGCAGGCGGCGAAACTCTATCAGCAGTTCTTTCGATTTGTTGATGATGTAGGAATCGTCCATATAGCGGGCGAACCACCGCTGCCGCCATTGATCTTTGATGGCGTGGTCGATACTGTTTGGGTAGGCGATGGCAAAAATCTGGCTGTCCTCCGGGCCGATATACAGACCATTTTCTTTTGTCGGTTGGCCATATTTGATGCGTTCAAGATTCGGCGCGTCAACAAAATTTTTCGCCAGAGCATTGAGCCGCTGATCGAGGATATGGCGGTCAATCACATTGCGCTTGAGATTATCCAGATTGATGTTGTCGAAAAAGGCGCGGTAGTCGATGAGCAGGATGTACCCGTCATTGCCGCCTGTTTCGCGGTAGAACTCATGCAGATGCACAGCGCATCGTTTGACTGCAAAGCTGATGCCCTTGCCCTCAAGGCTTGCGCCGTTATCGTATATCAAGTTGCTGGACAGAATCGGCACCAGAGCATTTGTGCAGGCAGACCGGCGTACAACACGCTCAGAGTAGTGCAGGCTGTGGATAGCCCGCTTTTTGCCGCGTTCCACAATCCCAAAATGATAAAACCCTCTGCGGGTGTCACCACCGCGCATGAGGGTTTTGTGGATTTTGATTGAGTTTTTGAAATAACGGGCATTGTATCGGGCAACGCTGGCTTTCCACATAACACCCTTGCGGGCGTTATAGTTGGCATCGACCAGCGAGGATACATCTGCCACCCGGTCAAAATTATCGTACTGTGCTATTCGTGCGCGATGCTTGGCCTGCCGTGCCGCCTTACGGCGCTGATAGCGGGCCTCGTGCCGCTCTTGTGATGTCATCTCGGAATGTACCTCGCAAAGTGTTATTGTAGGGGCGCTGTTGTGTACTTCTTTGCGATACCAGCCATGAAACCCGGTACTCGGCCATCTGCCGTGTGGCGCACGGTAGTTTAGCCTGTTGTCGCCGTCACGGGCCATGCAAGAAGCGTCCGGCTGATCGCGTCAAGATACCTATTTACCCGCTACTGCGGGAGGGTCGATAACTCCTTCCAATGATGATAAGGCTCGGATTTCGGTCTGCCTGTTGATTAGCCCAGCAAACCTACTTTAATACTGGCCGAGGATTCTCGTTGGAATCAGACGGGCGCGGACAGCCACGTGTTGGAAGCATTGTTGTTGTTCGCATTGCCGTTGTTGTTCACATTGCAGAAGTTGGAGGAGTTGCCGGAGTTAGGGGTAAGTTCCCACCAGTTGTTACGGCTCTTTTATACAGCTATCGACCCGATGGCGGTCAACGGGGATAATGATGATAGTTTATCCCTGCTGCCTGTGCGGCCATCACGCTTGAATCGTTTACAGTGGGCACCATAGGTAGCGCCTTGGGTGTGTAGGTGGCCTGCGGTGGTGTCTGATACCGGGCATCTCCATTCGGTAGGGATGCTTTCGGCTTGAATTTTGCAGTGTCCGGGAATTTCGTATTATGCCGCCAGTCTTTCAACAGCGTTTCCTCACGCTCTAACAGGGTGCCAATGTAAACCAACTGCGCGGGCAGTTCCTTTTGCGGCGCAATGCCCATGTCAAGCCCGGTGTTCAGCCGGGAAAAATGAAACTCATCCATGATGAATTGCAAGCGATCAAACAATGCCTCACAGTCGGCCACGGCCTGCGCCTGCAATTCCTTGCGGCGGTGCAAAAGCTCATGGTCGAGTTTACCGCCGCTGTACGGATAGATGCCGTTTGCGGCGATGATGTGCTCCATCATCGTATTCAGCAGATTCACGGTAGGATAAGCGAGAATGGGTCGCCATTTCTTGGGAATATACTTTTCCTGCATGACAAAGCCGGACAGGGCGCAGCGCAGTTCCACGGCGTTCTTGTAGAACTCCATTTCAGAAATGCTACGAAATCGGGATAATACGTTACTCATGGTTCACCTGATGCCGCGCCCACAAGGGGCGCGGGGATATTAGTAGGAGATTTACGAGATTCGGAAGCAGACGGGCGCGGACAGCCACGTGTCGGAAGCATTGTAGTTGTCCGCACTGCCGTAGTTGTACACATTGCAGAAGTGGGAGGAGTTGCCGGAGCCAGGGGTAAGATCCCACCAGCCGTTACGGCCACCACCATCACCGAGACCCTTGATACGGTTCATGTTGTGGGCAAAGATGGGGTACTGGACAAACCCGCCGTTGGGGCATCCGTTGCCGCCCCAAACAGGAGCGCCGCAGACCTCCATCTCGGTAGGCACCCACAGATTGCCGAGGTTCGTCCACGACCAGCTATTGTCGCTGTTCAGCAGACCGCTGGCCGAGTAGCGCTCACCCAGCAAGGCGCGTTTGTTGGCGATAACGGCCTTGAGTTCGGCAGGCAGGAAGTAGTACACGCCGCCCTGACTGTAATCCACCTGTTTAACGGCGGGGTCTTTGCCCGTGCCGTTGGGCACCTGCATCTTGAGGGAGTTCAGGAACGCATACAGATGGGAGCACAGCCACGGATGCTTGTCACCCTTGCCGGTCACGGTGATGTTGTTCGTGCCAGCGGCGGGGGCCTCATCGAATGTGACGGTAAAGGTGGATGCGTCGTAGGTATAGCCGGTGACCTGATCGCTGCCCACAATGATGTTGTCGATGCTGTCCATCTGTTTCGTCAGCACAAACTCGGTCTTGCTGCCATCGCCGGACAGCTTTTCCACGGGAATCAGACCGTTGTTGAAGTTGGCGAGATTGTACTGGATATAGGTGGGCCACAGGTCTTTGGAAATAAAGTCGATGTGATGGCCGACCTGCTGATCGCCGTACTTGTAGTAGGTGTCAATGCCCGCCACGACAGCCACGATGCGCGTCTTGGCGCTGTTCGTGCAGTTGAACGGGATGTAGTCGCCCACATGGATGCCGTAGAAGTTCCCGGCCTTGATGCGAGCCTGAATCCACTTCCACACACTGGTGTAGCCTTTGATCTCCTCTGCGAACTTCAGGCTCAAATCCATGCCGGGATAGCCGTTGTCGGCATTCATGCCGAGGAAAAATCCCTGATCGCCGGTAGCAGGATCAAGGATGTTGTCGATAAAAACTTTGCTTGCCATAGGTGTTGCACCTCCGCTTAGTAGTTGAATTTCACAGTCGTTTTATCGAACGTGAACGACTTTGCCATCTGGGCGGTTTTGGTCTTGCCGTCCTGCAGGTCGGCTTTGGTAGCCGGGTCAATCCCGGAATCGGACAGGGAGCCGTCAGCGGTCAGCGCGGCGAGGTTTCCCGCCTTGCTGGGTTTGGCCTTAACGGCTACATTGGCCCCGGCCTTGCCGCTGTCCGCGAGGTTGCCGTTGGCATCCAGAGCCGCAAGGTTGCCCGCTTTGCTGGGCTTTTTCTTGTCGGCCTTGCCGTTCAGGTCGATGCTCCCGGCCAGCTTTTTTGCATAGCGTTTAGCGTCCTCACTGAAAATGAGGGCGATGCGCACTACATCAGAAAGTTGCATGATGCCGCCTCCTTACTGGCCGATGAACTGACCCGTTTCACCGGCAATGTAGATTTTGTGCTTGGCATCCTCAGCCAGCACATAAATCAGGCTGAACGGGGCGAAAACCTCGCTCTCGCTCATGCCGATAATGCCCTCGCCGGTGGTGGGCAGATTTTCGGGTTCCGTGTCGGCAATAATCATCGCCTCGACCAACTGCTTGCCGGTCTTAGGGTCAGTGCCTACGGGTTTGGTGTTGACACAACGCATAAAATTGTTCTCCTATGATCTATTTCGACTTTGCAATGTTGAATTGCACAGTACCGTTAGAAAACTGCACCTCCACGCCGCTGACGTAAGCGTGGAGCTGTGCATCGGGTACCTGCCCGGTCTTGCTGTCCAGCCCCGCCACGCCAGCAACACCTCACCGTTTGAGAGTCTCATTGATTTTCATCCTCGTACAGCGGATTTTGAATCTGCTCATTCGTTGCGTTGCCGTCCTGCATCGTTTCAGCGTCCACCGCGTCATAATACGCCTGCGCCAGCGTCTCCACCTCGGCAATGTCCGCCTCATCCAGCAGGCCGTTGTCAAGGTGCGTGTATGCTTTGTCAAGCCAAAACGCAACATCGCGTCCTGCTGCAATCTCTCGCTTGATGCTGCGCAGCGTTAAATCGTGCCGCGCTTTACTTTTAATCGCCATGGTAACTACTCCTTTCATGTTTGAGACGCAACCGCATCTTCCAAATCGGTGGTTCGTTTAATTGGGTCTGCGCGCCCAGTAACAGTCGCGCTGTCGGCATCGGTCAGCACGGTATTCACTCCCGCAAGGGCGGGCAACGGCTGTGCGCCTGTCGCGGTGAAGGGGATGGGCTCTGCCAGCTTGTAAGCAATTTGTACTGGCGTGCCAGCGTCGTTCTGGGCGGCAAGGTAGGCTTTCAACGAAGCAACTTCATGTCCCGCTGATATATCGGGTAGCGAGCTAGTCATCATACTGAACATAAAATAGCGCGACGATCCGACTGTCGCAAAGCCAATTCCAGCATTCCGCCCACCCCACACATCTTGGTTCGGAGTCTCTAAATGGCTACAAATGCCTTTTGAGTTTATAGCATCATAATCATTGATGTCGTATGTATAAAATCCTGTAATAGCAGGGTTGTGAGCGTTGATTCCCCATGAGTTCCATGATTCTGTGCCATTCAGAATTACGAGTTTCTGCGTCTCCTGCCCCTCACTGCTCACCGCGTCCACCTCACCGCCATACACGGTTTCAGGCAGGGTCAGGGTGTTGGTCTGCCCGTTGTATGGTGTGTAGGTGGTGGGAGTAGTGGTGCCTTCAACAACTTCAATTTGGAATTTGAAGTTGTTGAATACTGTGCCAGCTCGCCAGCATTGCAGCATAAAAACAAGCTCGGTTTCTACCAGCGCAACGTCTCTTGCAATATACTCATCAAGGTTTGTACTGTTTGTACCACCACGGAAGTAATGATTATAATCCGTCGTGAACAGCGAATAGGCAAAAGTAATGCCTTCACCGCTTCCAAGAGAGGCACTGCCGCCCACCTTTTTGATATACATGGTGTAGGTTTTTCCTGCAACCCAATGCATCCGACATGTTCCAACCGTGATATTGCCTTTTCCAGCAAGTGTTCCGTTTAACGTGATATTTTTTTCTGGGTCTATTGCTATTTTAATGTCTGAAGAGGAATCTTCTGTGCTTAAAAACTCAATGACATTCTCCCCGCACCGTTCGACTTTCACGCTGTCACGTCCCTTGATGGGACGAATGTTTTCGGGGCTTGGCGTTCCCGTGCCCTCTTGCGCTGGTTCCCACATCGCTTTCACGCCCAGCGCATATCCCGCCACAGGGTAGCACACAACAGGGTTGCCGCTCTCTTCCAGAGGCGGGCAGAGCATATCAATGATGTGCTTACTGCTCCACGGCTTGTCCCCGATGCTGCTGTCATCGGGAGTTATGTTCTTCACGCTCTCAGCCAGCGTGTCCGCGCTCTGCTTGACGTTTGCCTCGGATTTCGCCGCAGCCTCGGCGCTCTTAGCCGCCACATCCCGGGCAGCCTCCGCGCCCTTCTGGGCGGTCTTGGCATCGTCCCGGACCTTCTCGGCAGCCGCCTGGGCATCCTGCGCACTCTTGGCCGCCGTTTGCGCAGTCCCTTGCGCCTTTACGGCCTCCGCCTTGGCCGCCGCCGTAGCAGTCTGGGCGTCCTGGGCAGCCTTGGCCGCGGTCTCGGCAGCTGCCTTGCTTGCCGCTGCGTCGCTGGCGCTCTGGCCTGCATCATTGGCGGCAGCCGTGGCCGTGGCCGCTGCCTTCTGTGCCGCCGTGGCATTCTCTCCGGCGAAGTAGGCCGCATTGTTGGCCGCTGCCTTGGAATTCTCCGCCGCCAGGGCAGCCCGCGCAGCCTCCGCCGCCAGCGTATCCGCTGCGCTCTTACTGGCCGCCGCGGCAGCAGCCGCATTTTCCGCCGCTTCTTGGGCAGCCTGCGCGGCCTTTGCATACGGCCCGGCCTTGGCAGCATCCGCCGCAGCATTACTTGCACTCGCCGCTGCTGCATTCTCACTGGCCTTCGCAGCCCTTGCCGCAGCCTGCGCATCTTCGCTGGCCGTCTCTGCGTCCTCTGCGCGCGTGTTGGCTCTTTCAGCGGCCTCAAACGCACCGTCCCGGTATTCCTTGGTCTCGGTCACGAACTGGTTCCAGCGGTCATCTGTCGGCACAGGGTCGCTGTCCGTGGTCTCGCTGTGGTTCGTGACCTTGTAGTTCAGGTTTGTGGAAATACGCCGCTGGCCGTTTATGCTGCCCTCAAACGCAAGGCACCCGGAAAAAGTGTTTTCCTTTGTGGCTTCCCACGGCACATCTGCATAGCCGTCCTTCCCCACGACCCTCTTTGCCACAACCTTGCCATTTACATTGAAAAACGCCGTAATGGTCAAATCCTGCCATGCCGCGTCCAGTGTAAGGTGCAGCTTTTCAATACCGTAGCTGCCCCATGTGCCTAAATCCAGCATTCCGCCGGTGGAAGTGGCTTTGTACCCGGCGAGGCTGATCTCATGAATAATTATATTCTCTGCCATGCTTTAGTCCTCATCTCATACGGTAACAATAAACTCCGGCGCCTAATGTATAAACAACACCTGGATCATGATTAGTTTTGTGGAAAATGTCATATAGGTAGGTTAGTGGTGTTATCTGTGCCGTGCCGTTTCCGGCATAGGCTTCAATATTCAGCATATTGGCATTGCAGACATTTGTAACTGCATGAACGTTTCCAGAGTCACTATAATGCGCCAGAAATCCGGGTTCCGGCATGTCTTGTGCAACCACTGTTGCCGCGTACTCCGGAATAGGGTTTCCATAGCCGCCCTGATACTGTATGACCAGATATAAATATTTGTCTTTTGTCCATGTTGCCGCTTTTACGCGGCCTTTGCCGTTGTGGTATCCTGCGGGGACTGCGTAAGAACTTCCCGGGTTTATGGTTGTGTCCACTGCGCCCCAGTTCGGCATTTTCCCTTCCTTGATGGTTTTACCGCCTGCGTAGAACTTATTCCCTGCCAGCACATTGCCCTCGGTGGCGGTGGCAAGTGCCAGCTTGGATGTGCTGAGGCCACCGCCGCCGTTAAAATCCAGCCGGTTCCCGTCATAGGTAAACAGCACCCATCTGCCCTTGACGATGGTGTCTCCGTCCACTGTGTCTGCGCCACAGTATGCCGGAACCGCTACGCCATTGACCGTGAAGCTGTTGCCTGCTGCCCAGGATGCGGGGATCTTGCACCGGCCTACCGCGCCGCTGCCGACCAGCTCATATACGCCGTTCCTCTTTTCGCAGGTGTAGGGCTGCACGGTCACCTCGCCGCCGCCCGCGCCTGTGGGGTCCAGTTCAGTGAATCCCGCCGCCACGCGGCGCTCCAGGTCGTTCATCGTGTCCGCATCGAAGGCATCGCCATCCTCCATGATGATGCCCTCGGAGCGGGAGACGTCGTACTCGCCATCGTTGCCAGTCGGGGTCAGCTTGCGCCGAGAGGGGTGTTCGCTCTGGCGATTGACCCATACTTTTCGTTCGTACATCAGATCACTCCAATCGTCTGTCCGGCGCAGATTTCGCCGGTGTAGCTGTGTTGTGCGTTTCTGCGCCAGAGCTCGTACATCGACCACTGCACCTGCTCCATCGTATTGATGTCGCTGTACAGGGTGCTGGGCGTCTCGGGCAGAGCCGGTGTTCCCGGCAGAGTATAGTAAGCATCGCGCAGGGTCTGGATGTTTTGCAGGATGCGCTCCATCTCGCTGCGCGTCAGCAGGTCGGTCGGGGCCCATGTCTTGGTCTGGATTTTAGGCCCCAGCAGTTCTGCCAGATAAGCGGAGTTACCCTCCAGCCGATTCAGCAGTGCCGCGTTGATATAGCACTTATCCGCGCCTGCGGACACATCCGCTTTGGTGCGGTCGTAGATTGGCTGCTGCCACATCAGATCAGGTTCCTTTCTCCGGCATGGATTTCACCCGCATAGGCGGCTGCATTGCTGGTAAGTCTACGCCCGATGACCTTGGCGTCTGCCAAAAAGCCACCGGTCAAATCAAATTCCAGCTTTGTGAGCATCCCTCGCACCATTTCGCCGCCGAAGCTCTGAATGATGAGCCTGTCGGCCAGCTTTTCATCACCGGCGACCATTGAGAAGTTCTGCTCATATCGCTGTGCGTAATGATCCAGCACCCGCACGGCCACGGCCTCTGCGCGGCTTGGGTCTACAAGCGTGGCGTTTGCCACGGTCAGCTCATTGTCCTGCACATTGGGCGGCAGGTTCGCCGCTGTGCGCTTCAGGACGACCGTGCTGTCGGCGTATTTGCGGCCCGTGACACAGACCTCGCCCGCCTCTGCGACTGTCAGGGTGCAGAGGTTGACGCCGCTCTCGGTGAGCTCTGCGCCCGTGACGGTCATGCTGCCCACGACTGCCGGGGCGTTGAAGGTCACCCGGTAGGTGCCCGGGTCAAGGGTGTCTCTGTACAGTTCCTCGGTGGATTCTCCCGGCAGGTATCGGTGGGCGGTCACTGCCACAGCGGTAATCAGCGGATTGAGCGTTACCTTGCTGCCGTCCTGCAGCTTTCTGTCGTAGGTAATCATGCCGCTGGCCTTTGACGGCGCAGGGGCGATGCGTATAAGCTCGCCTCGGCTGCAATCGACCACAGCGCCTATGGCAAATGCGAGCTGCTGCAGGGCCTCTCTGCGCGTCCCTGCGGCGATGTACCCCTGCACTCGCTCTGCGGCCAGACTCTCGTCCAAGGTGTAGCTGTATCCTGCCAGGATCGCCTCTGCGAGCTCTGCTGCGGTGGTATCGTAGATGCCCCCATCGAACGGTGAGCCGTCCAGCAGGCCTATGGCATCGACGGCAGAGAAGTCCGCCAGCGTATCACTGCTGTTGCTCCAGTCCGAAAGGTAGAATGTGCCCATGCAATAACTAACACTACTTGTGCTGCGTGCGTCCTGCTTTACATCCTCCCAGATCGTGAATTTCTGCTTGTGCTGCAGAACGTCAAAGTAGCCCTCGGGATTCAAGATGGAAAAGCGGCCCTCTTTGTTGTACAGCGACACGTTCAGCGTGTTGATGCTGATCTCGGAGCTGATGGGGTCGCATTCCTCCAGAACATGGGCCCCTACGATTTCGTGACCGCTGAAATGCAAGTAAACACCGTAGTCAATGCCCGCCAATTTGAGGTACCTCCCGGGCCGGTTTGTCTCGAGAAAATGAATGCGGATGCGGCGGTAATTCTCTACCTTCTTGGCGCAGTAATAATCCACCGCGTTCGGGTAAAAGAGCGCCGTAGCGATAAGTCCTCCGTCTTGGCCGAACCACTGGATTTTGACGCGGCTGGCCCAGTCCTCTGTTGGGCTGTAAAAGTGCAGCGTGAGGCCGCTGCTGCTGTGGTCTTGCGTGAAGGTGATGTCCAGCATAGGCGGGTCGGCAAACACGCCGCTCTTGTCGCTCTGCGTGGCGCTCCACAGCCCCCAGAAGTACTGCTCGGGAACCTCCGGGAAGAAGGCAAAGCTGCCATCCATGAGCCACTGCTCGCTCTCCAGTGTGCCGTATTTGTTTTGGCTCGGTACGCTTTCCAGCAGCAGGTCACGACCCAGATTGCAAAAAGGCTTTGCGGTCGTGCAGCTCGGGGCGCTGTCGCCTCTGGCGGTGACATCGTAAAGGCCGAACTCCACGCGCGTATTGGTTCTCATCGGGGCTGGCCCTCCTTAAAATCTGGCGGGGGTCTTGGCGATGAAGTTGATCGTCAGCCCTTTCCAGTAATTGGCTTTTCCTCGCTGCAAAAGTAGTTCGTCGCCTATGTTGGAGAAATAGGCCATAAAGGTATAGTCTCCGTCCGTGCCCGGGACCGTGACCGTGTGGAACTCCTCCGGCTCGGTGATCTTGTCCCAAAACCGGGAATACTCCGCACGGTCAATGCCCGGCGCGACTGTCAGCTTGTAGTTGAAATACACACCGATCAGCTCGCGCTTGAGGTCGCCGTTCTCTGTGCGCTTGGCGTGCTTGTCCAGAAAGTCAGCAGTGCGCTTGCAGCTGAGGACATCGACTTTGAATTTCTCGCCATCAATAATCAACATCAGTACACACCTCCCGTGACCAGCTTGGCTCCGCGCCGGTTCTCCTCTTTGTCGATATAGGGTTTGAGCACCCGAGCCAGTTGGGCAAGGTCTCCGGCGAAGCGGATCGTGATGTCCTGCTGCCCTGTGTAGGCTTCCATAACCTCTGCGAGGGCCTGCTGAATGGTTGCCAGCGGTGCCTCGATGTTGGTGCCGTTGGTCTGGTCACCCAGCACTGCAAGGAATTCATGGTTTGCCGGAATGACTGCGCCCTGTGCCAGATAGGGGATTTGCGGCGCGGTGATGGGGTCTATGTTGAAGCCGACCCGCTCTACGCCGAGCTTGTCCTGCGCCCATTCGGGAACATCGAAGCCGAAACCGTTCAAGACGCCAATGACGCCGTTCACGCCTCCAACAATGGCCGAGATCATGCCATTCACCAGACCGATGATGCCGTTGATGGCTGTCTCGATCGTGTCCGTGATGCCCTCCCAGATGTCAGACACAAAGTCCGAGACAGCAGTCCATGCATCGTTCCAGCCCTGCTGGATGTCGGCTGCTGCGCTATCCAGTGCAGTGCCGATGTTTGTCCAGAAATCGTTCCAGCCCTGAGTAATATCCTCCCACAACTGCATGCCGATCAGCTTGACAGTTAGCCACAAGCCATTCCAGATTTCCTTGACTTTTTCACCGGCGCTATGGACTTTTTCTTGCAAATTGTCCAGAGTTTCGCCGAGCTTTTGCTTGATTTCATCCCAATGCGCAACAAGGCAGGCAATGACGGCAGCGCCTAAAATAAGCAGTACCGCTATAATCGTTGCGGGCCATAGGCCGATTGCTGAAACGATGGCCGTAATCAAAGCCGTCAGGCCGCTGAGAATAGTTGGTAGCATTGTGCCGACAATCCAACCTGCAATTTTGCCAAGAAGCTGAACACCCATAATCCCGACCTGTTTTGACAATTCTGCTAAAACAGAATCGATGACAAATCCGCCAATAATAGGAAGTAGACTTGCCCCGATGATTGTCATTAGCATGGGCCAGAGATTATTTATGATTTCTCCGAGCTGAGACAAAATGCCAGCCCAATCAACAGCATCAATGCACTCCATGATTTTTTGGCCGACAGCGCCCCAATCGACTTGATCAAGGATGCCATTGATAGCTTGCAGTACATCTATCGCGAGTGTACCCATCGCGGAAAAAAGCCCGACCCAGTCTATGGCGCTTACCATCGAGACGATGTTCTGGCCCAGAGCTGTCCAATCGGTGCCCTGCACCGTTGCGATGAGCGTGTGCAAAAGGCCGACAACGAATCCGCTAAGCCCCAGACCCGCCTCCATCCATGGAATGTTTGCGATGGCCGAATTGATGCAAGCTGCGATAGAATTTCCAAGGTCTGCCCAGCCTGTGTAGGTCTGGACGAAGCTGTAAAGCGTGAGGATCGCTGCCCGCATTCCGTCCGTCAAGACTCGCCCGAGTAGGGGCCAGTCGAGCTCTGCCACCGCAGTGGTGATCCCTCTCGCGAGTCCTGCGCCCAAGCTGTCCCAGTGAATGCCCTGCATGAGCGTATCCGCAAAGATGAGCGCCGTGTTCAAGCCCTGCGCTACAGTATGACCGACGGCCTCCCACAATCCAGGCACTTCAATAAAGCCGTTGATGCAGTTGGCGATGTTGGTCGCCCATGCTCTGGCTTTGTCCTGAATGTCGGGCCACGGGATTGCGTTTAGGCTATCGCGCAGCCTCTCGCCAATCAGCTGGCCGACTCCGTACCAATCGCCATCTTTGATGGCCTGCAGGATTTCGTCAAGAAACGGGTTGTCTGTGTTAAAGTCGTAATTCGGGGTGATGGCTCCCGCACCGCCGCCGCTGTTTTTATCCAGCACGTCCAGCTCATCAAACTTCGCCAGTGCGCCGTCCGCTGCGCTGCCTGCCGACTTTGCGGCCTTGGCATACTTGCCCATCGCTTTGGCTGCGCTCTGGCTCGCCCCTATGGACTTGCCGGTCAGGAAAGACACCAGCTGGGCGATGTAGTAAAAGGCGGTTGCTGCTGCGTTGGCTATGGCCGTGAGAGCCGGAAGGATTGCCTGAAGCAACGGTGCGGCTGCGGTGGATGCTGCGCCCTGCAGGTTGCCGAGCGCGGCTCTCAGCGTGGCCGAGGAGAGCGCGGCAGAACCCATCCATTCGGTGGTCTTCCGCAGTCCTGCGGAGATCAGGTTGAACACCAAAGCCCCGGAGACGATGCTCATAAGGCGATTTCGGAATTTAGCGAGGTTCTTACTGCTCTGGGTGAGCTTGGCTCGCAAGCCGTCTACGGCACGTTGTAGGGTATCAAAGACACGCGCTCCGAGACCTCCGACCGTGCGCAGGGCATTGTTGAGGGTACCAGACAGCGCTTTGTTTAATCCGGTGATTCTGCCGGAAAGTAGTCCAGCAGAACTAGATGAACCGGGCACGGAACTTCCTTTAGGCGACTTAGCAGCTGCGCGTTCACGTGCAGCCCTGTTCTCCGCGGCCTGGGCGGCCTTATCCTGGGCGTTCACGGCCTTCTTGGTATCTGCTACGATGCGCTCCGCGTGTTGTGTAGCCGATTCGTCTATAGTACCGTACGCTTTATTTTGCCGATTCTCGATTTTGGCAAAAGATGATTCTATGGCATCGGCTTGTTTGTTAAAATAGGCCTGCATGTCATCTTCGCCGCTAAGATGCTGAATTAGACTTTTTTGCTGATTTACGGCATCGTTTTCTTGATTTAGCTGTGCGGTAAGCGCTGCATGACGCTTTTGCAAGCCGGAAATAGCATCGCCTTGTGCATTGTAATCTGATTCAATCTCAGCAACTTTGGTATCTTGCTTTTCAAGATCATCGAGGAGTTTTTGGTTTTGATTCAGGAGAGAGGTTTCCCCCTCCATGCGAGATTTAAGAACATCTTGCACTTTTGAATCACTCAGGCCGGGGTATTCCGATTTAATATCAGCAAGATGGGATTTTTTGACATTCTCTAGCTGTGCGTTCACCTTTTCAAGAGCAACGGCAGTATCATCAGCGTTTTGGCGGGCTTGATTTAAGCTGTCGCCTAATGCGCTACGCTTTGTTTGCGCAGAATTTAACTGCTTATCTAAATCACCAATCTGCTTTGATGTGCTCTTGACCTTTGCCTGTAACGCTTTTAAGTCGGATTCTGCGCCCTTTTTGTTCAGGCGGGCATCTATTGTGATTGACCCATCTGCCATTGAATCAACCTCCTCTCTTTGACTTTGTTAGAATTGGATTATGAATTGAGTAACGCAAGCAACCGCTCTTTTTCTGCCCTATTCTCCGCGCTTTCAGGAGCGTGGATTCTGATGATTCGATCGTTCTCTTTGGCAAATTCCTGTTCGCTCTTGTCAAGTTTTTTTCCGTGAGCCCTTTTATATCGAATATTTACGACTTGAGCAAATAGCCCATCTCCAATACCGTAGAAAGCTCCGAGAAACTCCCACCAATGCAAGTACTCACATCGGCGGCAACTGTACCCCAGTACTTTATCAACAGCGGGTGCGATTAAGGCTGCATCTTGTTCCCAATCTACAATTCGAGGACGTGGAATTGTAGAGTCTTCGGGTTGTCCGCCATTGATAAACAAAAACGCTGCCCGTAACGCAGCATTTGCGTCGGGCAGCGCTTGCCATTTTGGGTATAGAATTTCAAGGCAGGCAGCGTACTGTTCCTGTTGAGTCATTTCCGGGTCTGCTAACGCCGCAAGGGCATCAAGTACAGCTCGGAAATCAGATCGGATGGCAAAATTCTGACCATCTACATCTACGGTTGTGGGCAGTTCCCAAGCGCTCACGCCTTCTGGCCGGGGGCCAGGCCCTTGGCCGTGTTCGTGTAGGCACCAGCGTGTTTCTGCACACGCTTCTGGCTGGCTCTGACGGCGCTGCCGACCGCGTCCTCAATAATGGGGACTGCTGCCTGGAGGGCTTTCTCGAAGACCATGGTGCCGTCCGGGAGCAGCGCCAGGGCAGAAACCCCTTTGAAGAACACCGAGGAAGCATCGCTACCGAAGATGTAGTTGATCTGCTCCCGGATGAGCTTGTCCGCCTCGATGATCTGGTCTACGCCTGCGTCTGCTGCCAGCCCATCGGCCAGCTGCTGAATGGCGCGGCGGGCCTCCTCCAGTCGTGCCGCGATGCCAATGTCCGCGGGGTTGACATAAAGCGTGCCCAGCAGGGTGCCATCGATGTCTTTGACCTCGTAGCTTTTAAGGCCTCTGTCGATTTTCAGTTCCATTGTACACCTCCGTTATGCTTAGGCCTCGGTGAAGGCCTTCGTGCTCGGGTTGAATGTACCCGTGGTCTTCGCGCCAGTGTAGTGAATATTGAACGGGATCTGGTAACCAGTGGTGTCGCCGCCGTAGCTGGAGACCTCGATGTAGCACTCCTCGCGCACAGCGGGGAAAGCGCCGGATGCCTCCTCGTTCCAGAGCTTGACCTCCACAATGTCGGTTTTGAGGTCGTCAAGAACCATGTTTCCATCAATGATGGCCTGCAGCTTTTCAAACAGGGGGTCGCCCTTTTCGGCGTAGTAGGGGCTGACTTCGCCCTGCTTCTGGTAGCTGTCGATCGTCACGGACGTGTTACCGAGAATGTTTTGCTTTTTCTCGACATTGGCACTCAACTCGGGGGAATACTCCTCCAAATCTTTGCCAAGGCGTACATACTCGGCGGTGCCCTCACTGTCGTTTGCAAAATGGGCATTCAGATAGTGCGCCATGTATTTGCGTTCGATCTTCATAGTCAGTTTCTCCTATATGTGATTTGTATCTGAATCTGATATTTTGCGCTATCAACACCAATCTGCGATGGATACGCGGTCAGTGTGGGAACGATAGCGCAAACCCGACCCTCCTCTATGCAGGGGTAGTTTCGGGCATTGTTCTGCTCTACCATCCACGCAATCAAACCTGTATAAAAAGCGAGATTGTCGGAGTTTTGTTTGACATCAGCCCCAAAATTCTCACGCGTAGCAAAAATATAGTTTTGAGTCTGCTTATCATCCAGAACATAATCTCCGAGGATGTTCTCATGGTAGGTCAGAGTGGATGGTGATGCGTAAATGGCGTATTCGGTAGGGTTTTCACCGAGGTAATCAGCACCAAATCGTTTGTTTTTAGACAGCAGCGGGCATTGCCTAAACCACTTCCGGATTCCCTCAGTGCTATTTGATACCTGCGGCATTTTTTGCCTCCCTTACAATGTCATCAATGTGATCGGCTTTCATTCGTTCTGCCCAAAAAGGCCCGGCTAGAGCGTTTTTATCAGTTTTGTACTGAATTGCTCTGCCAGTGGGAGTTTTTCTCTCGCCTGGACGAGAGAAAAATCGTGTAGGCGTTCCACTGTTGTCATCAAAAACGGGAATATTCGGGCCATAAACTTCGCCCATGTACATATAATGCGCATAGGGGCCGGGGTACACGATGATGCCAGAGCCAATGTCAGATGCGGTGTAAGGGCTTTTTGCAAGCATAAATGTGTCCGCAGGAGTGTAATCCATGCACCATCGTATTACCGCGTTATCAATGACTTTTTGGACAATTCCGTGATCTCCAAAGCCATGGTTGGTAAGAACAGTGTTTATGCTATCGAAATCAAACCGCGAATCTACTGACAGTTGCATTAAGCACCTACGACCTTCCAATGCCGCGCCTGCGGAGCACGACGATTGTCTGTAACCTGCAAGATGGTTGCGGCCTCGAAGTAGACATCATGAATGGTTGAGGGACGCAAGCCCTCAGCACCAACGCCCAGAACTACGAGATCGCCAGCAGCCAACGTGAAAGCGGCGGCAGGGTCATCGGTGGTGGCGTACTGCTTAGGGGGCAGATACACCTTGCCGCCGAAATCCGCATCCGTAGGGATACGGATTGTGACCTTGTTTGCCGCTTTCAACCCGGTGCTGTCAACGGTGGTCGCATCGGAGTTAAACCAGTGAACGCCCCGGATGACGGTGCGCCCATAAACGTCGCAATCCTCCTCTGGGTCGAATCGCCGGTTGTACAGGGTGATGGTGTCATTGCAAAGTTGCATTTTACCTCACTCCTCTATACAGCAGGGGAACGCCGTAATCGTCCAACTCACCATACAGCATATCCGCCGCAATGGCGTTCATCTGCTTGGCTGCGGCATCGGCATCCGGCACATTCCCGTGATTCTCCGTGTAGCCATCCGTGTTAAACGATGTGACTGTGGGTGATGTGACCTGTGCCACGGCACCGACAACGCTTTCCATTTGCGCCAGTGCAAAAACGCAGAGTTTGACCGCTCCGGGAATCTCGGCCATGTTCTGGACACGAGAATCCGTCAAGCGATCAATGCGTTTTCTGCAAGCATATTCCAGCGGAGGCCACGCAGCGGCATCAACGGTGCCGCCAAAATCCTTGTACTCGTCAAAGGTGAGGTACATATCGTGTGCCATGTGTAAACCTCCTAAGCGACCTGAGATCAGGCCAGAGAGAGGATGCGGGCGATGGGGATGGCCTTGCGGGCGATGTACTGCTTGCCCTCGGCCTCGTTGGAGTTCACCAGTTCCCAGTTTTCGCCGTCCTCCAGCTCGTCGTCGGTGGGAGACAGGCTCTTCATCTTGGCCTTGGTGAAGTTGATGCCGTAGGGGGCAAAGCACTTGCGCTGACGGCCATAAAGGGTGTCCTCGCCGCCGTTGGTGTGAGGATCACGATCCATCTCGTAAGGCACCTTAGCGCCGCAGTCAGTGTACTCGATAGCACCGTCGCCCAGAACGTAGGTAGTGTAACGGGTCTGAGACACCTTAGCCACGCCTGCGGTGGTCTGGGCGGCAGCGGCCTTGACGGCGCCGGAAACGGTCACGACAGGCAGATTGCCCTCGCCGCCGAAAATCTGCTTGAGGGTAACGACAGCACCAGAAACGGTGACGATGAACTTGCCCTCGTACTGAGCAGACAGCACAGTTTTCAGCGCCTGAGCCTCGGTAGCGGTATCGCCGGTCTTGAGGGTCTTGTTGGCGGTGGAGGTGGATGCGGCAAAGGTATAGGTCTGACCGTCCACGGTGATGGTGTTGCCATCGGTGCCAGCGGTGCTGACAGTGATGGTGTAAATGCCCTGCACCTCCGGGGTGGTGACGGTTTCCACGGCAGGCATGGAGTCATCAACCAGAACGGTGCGGCCATTCAGGGTGCCAATCTGTAGCTCGCGCTCGATGCCGTCCTTGTCGGTGTACTTCATGTACGCCAGCAGCTTGAGGTTTTCGAGGCCGGTAGCAACGGCAGAGTGCATAATGGCGAGGCTGAACGCACCCTTGTTGTCGCCGCAAGCACGCTGCATGGCGGTGTTCAGAGAGGTGCCGTCCATCAGGCCCAGAGCGCCCTCGGAATTGGTCTTGCCGGTGACATCGTAGGTGTGTTCACGGACGAACTTCACACCCTCAGCGTCTTTCATGGCGAAAACGCCGGTCAGAATCTTGATGATGGTGGCCTGATCGACTTCATCCCAGTATTCGCCAATCTGAGCGGCGACATCGGCGAGAAAATCCTCGCCGCCGGTGATGTCGTAGGAGAAGTCGCGCTCAGTCCATGCCTGCGCGCGGCCCACGACAACGCGGGAGTGGGAGAAAGTCTTGGTGTTGGTGGCGGTGATGTTGGTGGAACCATCATAGTTCTGAGGGACGGTGCCGCTGATGATGCCACGCAGGGGGATGGTGACGTAGTTGCCACCGACCTGATCGCTCATGGACTGCGCGATGTCCTGACGCTTTTTGATAGCGCGGGACTTAATCAGCTCGTTGCGGTTCAGGTTGGGAACGCGGTCAACATACTGCTTGAATACGTTACCATTGAAGTTTTTGGAATCAAAGATTGCCATGTGGTTATGCCTCCTGTTGAATTTTTAGGGGTTCGTCGGGTGTAGCTCGATTAGTTAAAATCGGGCACGAAGTTGGGATCGGCATTTGCTGCCGCCATCTGCTCGGACAAGCTCATTTTATGCGGGTTTCCATCGGGCTTTGCGGGAACCGTGATAGACGGGCCTTTCTTAGCCGGGGCCGGCTCATCAACGACAAAACTGCCGGGGTCGTCGGCCTTGTACTGGGTCAGAAACTCGTCGTAGCCCTGCATCTTGCCGTTCTCGTCCTGCTTAAACTGCTTGACGATGGCATCCGCGATAAACTGCTTTTTCGCGGCATTGGAGCTGAACTTGACCTCGCCCGCCTTTTCGCGGATGGCAAATTCATACGCCTGTGCAGCGATTTTCTGCTGCCACGCCTTGCCATCATCCTCGCGCTGCTGACGCAGTGCCGCGAGGTCGGACTGAACGGATGCCAGCTTGTCAGCGTCGGTCTGTGCGGCGGTCAACTTGGTCTGCAATTCGGCCATGTCGGTGTCACGCTGCTTGACCTGCCCCTGCAAGTCGGAAATCTGGCCCTGCAAGCCCTTGACCTTGGAATCCATCTTATCGCGGCTGACATAGGAACCGTCCGCGATGTTGGCGAGTTTCAGGCCCGCCGCGCTGATTTTTTCGGTCAACTGGTCGTAGGTCAGCGCCTCGCCCTCAGAAAACAGATTTTTGAGCAATTCCATAAGATTGTCCTTTCGCCGCGATTGATTTAGCTTATAATCGCGCGGCCACTCCGCGCACGTCGCGCCATCGCATTTATTTCCCTGCAATGCCGGGTATTTATTTATCAGCCAAAACGGCGTGATAACACAGAAAAAGCGCCGTTTCAGGCGCTTACCTTTATGGCACTAAAGCCATCCACTGCCATGCGGTCACGGCGCTGTGACAGCCCGGATTGCTTGGCAATGAGATTATATCGGGCGCTTAGGGTGTTGATGTGCTGCTGTGCCTCACGGCGCAGGTCATCGTCGCCAGCGGCCCGCGCGGCAATGGCAACGTCTTTCCAGCGGCGGGTATCGGTTTCAATTTTTCGCATCATCTGCGAACACTGATAGAGGGTCAGGCCCTCTTTGTTGCCGATAGTCACGCCTGCATGGTTTGACGTTATCCATGCCGCCAGTTGATGGTCGGAGTATTTGCGCACCGAATATTCGGTGCTGAACGGTGCGGCAAAGTGCCCGCAGTTCCACTCGCTGATAGGGCGCTTGAATCCTGCAAAGTGATGACCGTCCACGTCCACGCAGGCCATGCCCGCCTGCATTTTGGCGTATTCGGCCAGCAGGAAAACATGACCCTGCACCGGCTCATGGTCGGGGGCGCTGTTGAGATGCGCGGACAGCTCCACCGCATCATAGCCCAGCGCCTTGCCGATTTCGTCGGCGCTGTGCTGGGCGATTTGGCAAGCCCCGTCGATGATGTTCTGGCGGGCGGCAGTATCAAGGCGGCGGTGATAGCCGCTTGCGTACTGCACCTGCATCCCTGCCCAGCCTATATCTTTGATGGTCTGCCGCATAGCCGATTTGTAGTCGGTCATGCCGGTGGACACGCTCAAAATGGCCTTATCTATGGCCTGTTGATAGGGCACGGATATGGCCGTAGTGTTGGACAGGTTTTGCAGCGCCCCAGAGGTCTGCGCGGCGATGTTGCGCGTATACTGTATGAGCCTCTGATTCTCCTCACGGGGCAGCGGATGCGCCGCCAGCACGGCCTTAAAGCGCGGGTCAGTGAAGTTGTCCTGCAAGGCGGTGTTGTACACAACGGCCATCTGCTGCTGTGTCAGCCGGGTTGCGGCTTGGAGCTTGCCGGAAATATCGGCGATGTCTGTACCCATTTCCAGCATGATCGCATAGCGGTGTATACTGGTGGGGTTCATCTCGCCTATTTTCTTTATCTGCGCCGCTATTTTCTGGATGAAACACAGATTGACTTCATCCAGATTCGCAATCATTTTGCGAACGGCGGCATCAAGCTCTTTTTGGGTCAGCACGGGTCATCACTCCTCGCCGGGGCCACTCCCGAACGGTGTAGCCGGGTTGCCCCCGCCCTGATCGGCATTGTCGTTGTCGCCCTCGTCCGTGGGAACGGTGACATCGCTCTGGTCGGGGTTGGGCTGCTGGATAGCCATAGCGGCCTGCATTTCGCTGACTTTTTCCTGCTGGACTTCCTGCAAGGCCTTTTCGGCCTGTGCGCGGGTTTCGCCAAAAAACCACATACGCATCTCAATTTTGCTCATCATGCCGTTATTGAGCATGAGAAGCCGTTGCTGCAACTGGGTTTCGGTATCGGCGATAACGGAATCATCCCAATCGAACGACACCTCATATTCGCCAGCCGGGGCGAGATTGTACAGGTCGGCGTACTTATCCATCGCCCGCACGACCTCGCGCAGCGCACGCTCAAGGGCCTGCTGGTTGTCGGCAATGGTGGTATAGGTACGATTGCGCAGGATAGTCAGCTCAGTGGCCGTGCGGGCCTCTGTGTTGGCATCGGAGAGGGTGCCACGGGCGAGGCCGGACTGATCTTCAATCTTCATCAGGATTTGGTTCAGACCGGCCACAAGGGAGCTATCGCGCAGGGTCGGGGCGAAAACATGATATGTTTCATCAGTGCCCAGATCGAGCGCTCGGAACAGGCGCTTGTTCAGCTTAGGAGTTTCCATAGCCTTTGCGCCGTTACGCATAACGCCGTCAATGGGCCGCAAGGCCATCGGGTCAACGTCGATAGCCATTTCGCCGCCCTCAAACTCCCACAGCAGGCGGCTGTACTGTGTGTCAGCCTCCTTGATGGTGTCCATGCTCTTAGCGAACACAGCCACGCCCATAGGGGAGATCGGGTCAACAGTGTTTGCCGATGCCACGCGGAACCAGCCAAAAAGCTGCCCGTCTACGTTGTTGACGTAGACCACGGGCTTGAGGTCTTTCCACTGCGGTACTTCCGTCAAGGGGATTTCCTTGCCAAGAGCATCGCGGGAACTGGACTTAAAGGCCCGCTGCGTGATTTTGATTCTATCGCCCTCGACGGTGTGCCGCTCAAGGCGAGAATAGTAGGTCTTGCCCTCCGAGAACATATCACGGAAAACGACATCGGACAGGTCGCTGTCATCGCCGAAAGCAATGGGGTACAAATCCCAATCGGGGGTATAGTCGAAATAGATATGCCCATCACGGACATACGGCTTTATCGTCATACCGCCCGCCGCGCATCCGATCTCAGTCTTGCTCCGCAGCTGTGTAGCCAGCTTCTCAAACTCCTTGCTCAGAAACTCCGAGCGCGGGTTGGTGATGTCCTCGCCGGCGCTGTCATCCTTGCCCGCCGTGATGCTCCACTTAAATTCGAGCGTGACCTGTCGGGAAATCTCGGATGCGATGAACGCAGGAATGTTGAGGGTTTTGACCTGCTCGTTTTTGTAGACGGGCTTGTCCAGATATGCCCGGTGCCATGCTTCGAGAGCAATCTGCATCTCCTGCGACAGCGGCGTGTCGATGTTCTCCACCTGCTGGATATTCTGATACGGAATCACTCTGCCTAACACCTGCCTTATCATGGTATAGATACTTGAAAAAATAGACATGGGCTGTACCTCACAGGCCGCGCCGTTTCCAAATCGGATTGAGCGCGTACCGCACACTGTCAATGCTGTGGTTGTCCTTATCGGGGTATTGCCCGGTCAGTTCGTCGTCTTTGGTGCGCTCGTATTCGTATTCGGCAAACTCTCGCGCCGTTTCCGGGCATCGGTTGGGGTCAACGACGATTTTTACCAGCGATTGCAGCCATTTCATGCTGTACCGCACAGAATCCGGCCCCTTTTCAGTGGGGCGGATGGATGCGCCGTAGGCTTTCAAGTCCGCAATGGATTTCGGCTCGGCACTATCTGCAATAATGAGGTCTTGCGATGTTACGTTCTTTTCTTTCTGCAAGCGCCGCCAGAAAACCTCATTCGGGGTTTTGTTGCAGCGCAGTTCATCGAAAATATAGAGCGTCATCTTTGAGGGGCGGTAGCACATCTTGCTCCAATGGTTGGGGTCGGGATACCAGCCCCAGTCGATACCCTCGTAGATATAATCAAACGATGCTATTTCGGCATCGGTGATTTCGCGCAGCTCAAGGTTGCTGAACACCTCGCCGCCCGTGCCCGTGGGGATGCCCAGATACTCATGCTCATAGGCGCGGGGGTTGGTCTGCCGTAGCAGTTCCGCATCATCAAAGAACATCTGACCGAGCCATTCAGGCGGCACGGTCAGATAAGTGCTGGAATGTACCAGCCTATCAGGACGCTGGACAAGCGCCTCCTGATTCATAAAGTTGTTCAGGGTGATGGGCGGGTTGAACGACATGAAATTCCAAAATTTAGAGCCGCCACGGTTGGTAGATTGCAGCACGTTTCGGATTTCTTTCATCCCATCGAAAGTGTCCGCTTCTTCAAACCATGTGATGGCGCAGTACCCTTTGGGAAATTTCAACGATTTCAGCTTCATCGGGTCATCAAGACCGCGAAAAAGAATCGTCTGCCCGGTGCTTTTCCGGGTAATGCTCATGGGGGAAACATGACAGATAAATTCGCTGTCAAGGCCCAGTTTGTCAAGGGCAAAGACCATCTGGCTGTAAACAGAATCGCGCAGGGTGTTGGCGGTCTTACGGAATATGACCGCGTTGCAAGCCTCGTTCCCCGGCTGAACCATAATCAGCGGGATAGCAAAGCCGATAAAGGACGACTTCAACGAACCGCGCCCGCCCTTGAGGAGATATTGCGAGTGCCGATGATCGAGAACATCATACAGCAGCTCATCATAGTTGGGCGCGATGACATCTTCGATGTAAACATCAGGCATCAGAAACCGCCTCCCCATCGGCGGGAGTCGTGATGGGTGTAGCCGCGTTTGCCTGATCGGCGTCAGCTTGCTCCGCTGCCGGGACATCGCCCTCGGTCACGGGGGCGGGCCTCTCACCGCGTATCAGGTGGATGCGCACCGCATTAGGGTCGCTGGCAGGTTCAGTCTTGCCGGGGCCGCTTGCGCCCTCTATGGGCGGCTCAGGCGGGGTGAACTCGTCAACGCCAAACTGGCCGGGGGTGCCCGGTTCCTGCCCTAGAACGCGCAGAATGGCGAACAGGGAGTCAATGTTGCCATTGATGGCAGATTGGATAAGGGGGATGAGCATCTGCACCATGAGGGTCGTATTCTCAGAGAACACGTCATCATAGCTCGTCAACTCGGCGCTGGCCTTGTAGTGGGCCTTGCCGCCCTTTTTCTTGTGCTGAGGTTTTGTCAGCAGGTTCAGCAGGGCATCCTTTACCAGCTTCTCCTCCCGGCGCTTTTTAGCCGCTGCCTTACCGCCTTTTGAGCGAATGGCGAACGCCTCCTCCGGGGGGAGCTGATTCAGTGGCGGTTTCATCCCGGACGTATTGCGAGGCTTTTTCTGCTTTTTCTCGCCGGTGTCGGCGGGCTTCGCGTCTTGCGGCGCGGGGCTTGCGCTGATCTCCGGCATAGCCTCGGTATTTTCGGGCATCTGCTGCCACCTCCTATCAGTAAAAATAAAAAAAAGCACCCGGCGCATTTCAGCGCTGAGTGCTAAAGGGTATTCAGTTACTTTGCGATGGGATTATTCATCGTCTGCGTCATCTTCGGCATTTGCCTCGGCATCCTCGGCATCGAGAATGGCGAGTGCCTCAGTATCGCCCCGCTCCGTCAGGATGCGGCGCTCCATGTTGCGCAGGTCATCAAAAAAGCTACCATCCGTTTCAATAGTTCTCTGCTTTGCCATATCGAATCTCCTCTCAATTCATCGAAATTAGCGGTTGTATGTATAATCCTTTTTGCGGGTGATGAACTCATAGCCAAACTTGGGAGCCGTGCGTCGCCAGTAGTCGTTGAGATAGCCAACGGCCATCTGGCGGGCCATGTGTATGGCGGATTGCTTGCTCTTGCCGTCTTTGAGCGCGTCATCATACGCTTTTGTATAGCGATCAGACAAATAACGCTCAATCTGCTTATAGTCTCGGTTGATCTGGTTATAAAAGGCTTTCGGTTTTGCGCCCTGCCCCTTACGCATGATGTAGTTCATCTCGCCTTGGCCGCTGGCCGTGGCACGGTGTTCCGCCCATTTGGACTCCAGCATGTTTTTGATGTCGGCAAAAGAAAATGTGCCGCCGAAATCTGCCGCGCCTTTGGGGTGTCCGTGCGTGACAGTTGCGCCTTTATAATCCAAAACAGACATCGGGAACGATACGGACGTTGCACTGCCCTTGTATGCCTCAATCAACTTACCGTCTTTGTCAAAAACGAAAAGCTCCTCATGTTTCAGATTGCGGATGCGACGTTCTGCATCCTCAAGGCTCATGTTGCCGAATTTGGAAATATCAAGCGGATGCGGCGAACCGCCGCCCTTGCCCTCTTTACTCAGCCAGTCGATAAAACCGTTGACATTGCCTTTACCGCCTCTGCCGCCCATGTTCAACCTCCATTATAGCGCTATGCGTCGATTTTGTAAATAAAAAAGCGCCGCAATGTCGGTTTTGACATTTCAGCGCTTAGCGTATTAAATTTGCGAATCAGTCATCCGGTACGCCATCCCGTACATTGCAGGGCTCTTTCTTGCCCTTTACTCGCGCCTTGAGTTTTTCCTGAAACGATGTAACGTGAAAAATGTTTCCCTCACACCCGGCGGGCACCTTGCCGTAGAAGATGATTTGCGCGGGCTGTAAGCGTCGCAACATCTCATTGTACCCGGCCATGAACAGGTCTGCCGATTCGGGGCTTGCCTGTGTGCCGACGCTCGACACGGCCACCGCGCCGCCTACCGGCTCACCGTCAAAGCACCATGCAAAGCTATCCGGCGTACTCCATGAGATGGTCGGAATGACCTTGATGCCGTGGGCTTGCCAATAGGCACCCAGCCAGTGCTTGCGGTAATGGTTGTAAATTTGAATTATGCGGGGGAAATCTGTATATGTGCTGAAATCGGGGGTGCATACAGTATCGAACCGCGCCATCATGCCGAGGTAGTTATCGGGATGCGCCCAGATGCGATTGAACTGGTAATCGTCAACGAAAAAGTGAACGCCATGCTCTGACGGCTCCTCACACCCTTTGGCGTAGTTGAAACTTATCCAGTTTTCAGCCGTAGTCAATTCGGGCCGCAGGATGGGGATGTCGAACCGCCCAGCGCCGGGGAAAATGCCCTTATTGAGATTTTCGTAATTGCGCTCTGTGCGGTACACCATAGACCTCCGGGAAAGCAATAAAAATGCGCCGCAGTTGTGACACTGTGGCGCGTAATATAGGGGCAGGTCAACGGCGGCAGTACCGGCGTCGGCCCTCGCGGCGAACCGCGATAATAACCAAAATTAGGCGCGTCATACGGGGAAAGGAGAAAAAGCCCGTTTTGCCGTGGACGCGCCGCGAGGTGAAATGCCCTCAAGCCTCGCATGGTTGCACAGGCTGGAATCGAACCAGATACTTGCAGGGTATGAACCTGCCGAGCTACCAGTGCTCTACTGTGCAATATAATATAGGCCACTGATCGGAAACCGCCAGCGGTGGAACCGCGTGAATGGATTGCAAACCGCAATTTGCCATCACTGGGGAGGTGCAGATCACTTGTGCCGCCGCAATGGCCGGACGGCGGCAATGGCCTAATGGAACCGCATAAGGGCCTTGCACCCTTGCCGTGCTATGGGGATAACACAGCGCCCTTTTCGCTCTAATTGCTGATTGAGCAGCTATGCGGTAAAATGCCCCGGCCCCGTAGGCTACCGGGGTAAAATTTAGTGCAGGGGTCAAGGGCCTGCACAGCGCCGGGCGTGAGAGGCGCACCCAGCGTATAGGGCTTTTGCCACCTCGGCGCAAACACGAACGCCGCCGCGCTTATTCACGCAGCGGCGTTTGATGGAGGTGACAGCGGGGAAAGCACAAGCGAGGGAACGCCCAGAACTCCCTCGCCCTAAACCCGCAAATACATAATACGCGCATGGGGGCGAACAATCAATATTTTATGTTGAATTGTTCGTTTTGTTCGCTTTTTTCTATGCGGTTTTTGCTAAATAGCGCTTGCAGGCCATACGGCAGGCATCGCCGGTGTATCCCGCGCCCACGCTTGCGCCCACCTGCGCCCACGACAGGCCATCCACAAAGCGCAAGTGCATAATGAGCCGCAACTGTGCATCTTCCACGCCGTCAAGGTACGCCGTGATACGGTCACGCTCTGCCATAGCGCGGGCCAGCTTGCCCCTGATCTGCTCTTTCAGCTCGATAATGGCTATCGCGTCACTTTCGACACTCGACCCCGCACCGCCGCCACCGGGCATCCCGGACATATTCGGCCCGCCGGGGGATGTGGCGCGGGCCTCAAGCTCTGCAAGGTGCTGTTTATCACGGTCAATCTCTAAATTCAGCCAATGGAGCTGAGATAACTCTTTCATCGTCATCGTCATAGTCAGACGGCCTCCTTCGCCGTGATGATTTTTGCTTTTAGTGATTCCAGCAGGTGGTTTTGTTCGGTGACACGGCCCATGACCGTTGCGATGGCATCCTCATCCTGCCCGCCCTGCACGACCAGCGAATGGATGACGACGGGATGCGTCTGTCCCTGCCTGTGTAGCCGCTTGTTCGCCTGCAGATAAACCTCCGCTGAGTACGTCAGCCCAAACCAGATGATGTGATGCCCGCCGTGTTGCAGGTTGAGGCCGTAGCAGCAGGACACGGGATGGGCCAGCAGAATGTCCACCTCTCCCGCGTTCCATGCCCGTTCATCGTCGGGGCCATTGTATACACGCACCCGTAAACCCAGCGGCTCAAGGGCGGCGAGGATGCGGGCGAGATCATGCTGAAACCAGTAGAACAGCAAGGCGTGTTGACCGTGCAGACCCTCGATCAGCTCCACCAGCGCGGCCAGCTTGCAGTCATGGACGGGGATGACCTTGCCATCCTCATCGTACACAGCGCCGTTGCAAAGCTGTAACAGCTTGCCCGCCAGCACTCCCGCCGTGCCCGCTGTGATGGTCGATTCGTCCACTTGCAACAGTGCATCCCGCTCCAATCGCTTGTACGCGGCGGCGGCAGGAGCGTCCAGCTTGACGGGTATCTCATCATAGATGCGGTCAGGGAGGGTTAAATAGTCATCGCTGGACAAGCTGATGCAAATATCACTGATGGCGGCATAGATGGCATCTGCCGCGCCCCGGCGGGCCTTGTAAGTAAATATCTGCGATCTGCTGCGCTTGTCCGGCTCAAAGTACATATCGCGGTAAACGGAGATCGTGCGGCCCAGCCGCTGCCCACCGTCCAGCAAGTAGACCTGCGCCCACAAGTCCATCAAGCCGTGCGGCGAGGGGGTGCCGGTCAATTCTACAATGCGCTTGATTTTGGGTCGCATTGACCGCAGGGCCTTAAACCGCTTGGCCTGATGGTTTTTGAACGATGACGATTCATCCAGCACGACCATATCAAACGGCCACGCCTTGCCGTACTCTTTGACGAGCCACTGCACATTGTCCCGATTCGTCACATAGATGTCGGCATCCACTGCCATCGCCGCTCGGCGTTGTGTAGCCGTTCCCAGCACCTCGGAGCAGCGCAGATGCCGCAGATGCTGCCACCCTGAAATTTCGGTGCGCCATGTTGCCTCGGCAACTTTCTTCGGCGCAATGACGAGACATCGCTGAATTTGCCACGCATAATACTTGAGATAGTTAAACGCGGTCAGCGTCATCACGGTTTTGCCCATGCCCATGTCCACGAAAAGCCCAGCGGCGGGGTGATCGATGATGTGCTGGATGCAAAACTGCTGATAGGGGTATGGGTGGAACTCTTTACAATCCATCTTGCCGCATGACCTCCTCGCAATGGCTGAGAATCGTCTGCACCTGTTCCGGGGTCGATACCGTGCTGAACACGGTAAAGCCCAGCCGCCGCATCTGATTCTGTACATACGTCTGCCGCATCCGCTCCTGCTTGCCAACTTGTTTAAGCTCCACGAACACGACACGACCTCCCGGCAACAGGATCATCCTATCGGGCACCCCGGATGTGCCGGGGCTTTCAAATTTCAGGCATTGCGCCCCGCCGCCCAATTTCTTCACACCGTCACGTAGCTTGCGCTCGATGACCTTTTCCAATTCCGGCATCCTAATAACCTCCCATCTTTTTCGCGGCATCGCCGCCGCGCTTGTCCACCTGACTGACACACGCGCACGCGCGTATAGACCCGTAAATACGGGGGTATATGCGCTCTCACGCGCGTTATTTTACTTATTTTTATTTTTATTTATTTTAAGTGTCAGAAGTGTCAGTTATAGATATATTGCAACGATACATCGTTAAAACTTAGGCTGACACTTTAACTGACACTTGTATTTTGCGTGTCAGTTGTGTCAGTGCGCTTGTTCACAATTTTTTCATATTTGACTGACACTTCTGACGGTTCTGACACTTGGCATATAAGGAAGTGTCAGCTTTTTGGCTCAAAGTGTCAGTTTATTTTTATACACATTACACCTGTCTGTTGAATCTCCGATAACCGCGCTGCTGCTTGTACGGCCCAAACTTCATGCCCCGGTTAGCCTCCCATCCGGGGGTGCTTGCCAGCACGGCGTTGATTTCGCGGGTGTCTGCCTGCTTGATGTCGCGCGGGGCGCCGTTGAAAAGTTCGCACCAAACCTCGGCGGCACAGATGCGGTCACGGGGCATCGTTGGGATGTCCTGCCCCTTGCAAGCCCCAGCCCAATAGTCGCGGCGCTTGTCCAGCGGCCACTCAAGCCAGTTCGTGGGAACATCACGCTCCACAAAATCGCGGATAAGACCCTCGCGGACGGATGCCTCGCGGTGATCTTCCTGCCGTGCGCGGGCCGCGTCTGCCAGATCGCCGGTCAGGAACAGCGGCTCTCCCATCATCCAGCGCATCTTTGCCTCAGCCCAAATCTGATTGATTTCGTCATCGGTCAGATCCCATGCACGGTGAATCAATTCGCCTTGGCCCACATCCACGGGCCAGAAACGGCGGTTGCCGGTGGTGTCTTGCAAGAAGTCGCTCACATTACAGGTGCCGAAAAAGACACAGCAGCGGGGCAGTTCTTTCACATTGCGGCCATAGGCGGCGCGGTAGCGGTCATAGCGCAGGCTCAAAAACTGCTTGATGCGGGAAACATCGGTCTTGCGGAAAGCATCAAGCTCTGCCACTTCGACCAGCCAAACGCCCTGCAAAAGCTCGGATGCCTCTTTGCCCTCAAACGTGCGGATGCTGTCGTTGTACCATCCCTTGCTCATTCTGTCCAGCAGCGTGGACTTGCCGAGGCCCTGCGGCCCGCACAGAATCAGCATATTGTCGAACTTGCATCCTGGTTCCATCGCGCGGGCCACAGCACCGACAAACGCCTTGCGGGTGACAGCGCGGGTATAGGGGGAATCGTCAGCACCGAGGTAATCGATGAATAGGGTGTCCAGCCGGGGCACTCCATCCCACGCCAGACCCTTGATGAAATCCTGCACCTCGTTAAATGCGTGTGTAGCCGCATGGATGTCCAGCCCCGCGTCGATGGCGTTGCGCTTGGTGATCTTGTATCCCTTTTCCATGTACCAGTACATTGCGCTGATGTCAGAATCAGCCCATGCCCGCCGCTTGAATTTGTCGGGGTCTTTGTCCCACGGCAGGGGGTACAGCACCTCGCCGCGCCCGCTGAACTCATTCAGCATGAACCGCCCGCACAGGCGGGGGTCATTGTTGAGAATCAGCAGAACATTGTCGATGGTCTGCTTGATTTTGCCGTTTTCATCGCGCTGGATATAGCCCAGCCATGCGTTGGGGTCGGTTTGCTGACCGTCATCGCCGATGACATCGCCCTGCACAGGCTCGGCGCCGTCACTGTCGCCGGGGGTCTGCTGAGGGCCGTTGCCGGGGATGGGGGCGATAGCGCCAAAGTCAGCCTGCAACTGGGCAAACTGCTCTTTGTTGTAGATGGCCTGCACCGCGCTATCCTGCAACGACATTTCGCACATCGCCTTATAAGATGGGAGCTTGCTGACCGGGGTGTTGCCGGGGGCGCTGTCGTCCTTATCGCCGTACAGGTGCAGGCGAACAAGGTCAAAGGCGTTCACAAGCTGCATAGAGCAGGGGTCAGTAGCGTGATGGCTGTACAGGAATTTGCCGTTATCGTAGATGATAGCGCCGCCCGCCGTGCTGCCGCCCGTATAGGTGTACCGCTCCTCGCTGCCCATAATGCACGGGGTATAGATGCCGGGCAGAAACTTGTCCATCGCCGTGCGGATGTCATAGGCGCGGCAGAACGCGCCCACGATGCCGGGCTTTGTCAGTGGGTCGCCCTGCTTGAGTGCCATCTTTTGGTAATTCGGAGCAGCACCGGGAACCTGCGGCCACTCGACCATGTTGCGCCAGTCCGCGTAGGTTCCCAGCAGGAACGCCACAGATGCCAGCGGCGCATCCTTGTAACGAAACACATAATCCGAATCCACGCAGGCACTCGGCCAGTACATGAGGCGGCTTGCCTGAAATGTGGTAGGGTCGACCTTATCAATGCCGATCAGCCACGCCAGCCGCCGCGCCAGAGGCTCGTACTCATCGGGGGTAGCAGTACGGTCAAGGGGGATTACAACGCGCAGGCGGGGCTTATTGGGGCAGTGCTTGCGTGTGGAGTAGATCGCATAGCTGCATCCGATGGCATCCACGCGGCTCACGATTTCATCGGTGCCCCAGCCGGGGATATTATCGAAGTCAAGCGTCACAAGGTCACGCCCGGTCACTGCATTGGCCTTGCGCCGTCCGCCGTTGAGGGAGCCGCCCACGAACCCGCCGACATCCTTTAATGCGTCCTGCTGAGGTTTCGGCAGGTGCATATATGCGTCGAGCGTTTCCGTTGAACGGACGGGATTCCGCAGGCGGTCATACAGCTCTGCCACGGTCATCAGCTGAGGTTTCCAGTTGAGATCGTTTCGGGATGCGCCGGTGGTGATGGTAATTTGTCTATCGAATTGCATGACCGTTTTCCTCGCTTTATCGTTATAATGGGGTTTCGCTGTTAGGCTGTTCACGGCTGAACAGTTCAGATGCAACGGATGTCAGGTATCCGGCAATTTCGGAAAGCTCAATGCCCTTGGTTTCCCACCGCATGAGCGTGTACACGGACTGCCCCGGCTTTTCGGGGTCGATGCCACGGGCGATGCACACCAGATTTTTAGGATTCTGCTTTGCAATGGCCGTCAGCCATGCCGCGATGCCCTTTGTGTAATCGTTGCCGTTCGGGTCGAGGATGACTACGGGATAAACCTCGGCATCCTCTTTTTCATTCGGTGTAGCCATATCTCAGATTTCCTCCTCACTTGTAGATGTCGCCGCTCTGCTTGTGACGCAGGGTGATTCGGCCTACGACCTCAAACCCCGCCAGCCCGCAAATGTACTTGACCGTGTGGATAAGCGCGGCGATAGCATCGAATCGTGCCCGGTATTCACTGGTTGCTGCCGCCTCAATGCCCTGATAGGCGGTAGGGTCAGCATAGCCTTTATCGTTGTAGTAAGGATTGTTGCGGGAGTTGAACGCCCGTTCATCGACAGAAAAATCAATCACCATAATTCACCATCCTTTTGCCGCAGGCAGGGCAATATTGGTAGTTCTCAATTTTTGGTGTTCCACCATACCATACAGAACGAAATTTCTTTTGCACGCAGAGCAGCACAAGACAATAGAATCCTTGTAGAAACTATCTTTAATTATCCAATGCGCCGTGGGCCGCAGGGTTTCCGGGTCGATAGTCGGTGTATCGTCCAACAATCCGCGCCCATACTCTGCGCCGCTCTTATATGCTTGGTACTCGCCACCCTCATAAGCGCACCCGATCATGTCAGATAGTTGCGGTACTTTATCTGCGTCAATCAGCCGCATGGTCGCCCTCCTCTGCGCCCACGGCGGCGCTCTGTGCGGTGGTTTCTGTTTCGCTCGGCACATTTGTTGTCGTGACTGTTTCTCCCTCAGACGGGGCATTTGCGGGGCTGTCAGCGGGTGCCCAGCCCGTGGCCTGAATCAGCGCGTCATACCGCATCATTTCGTTTATGACCTCGGCCACGGTAGGGGACGGGGCTGCCTTTTCCGGCTTAAAACCGAAATGCTCATTGAGAGCCTGCTTGCGCCAGTATTGGGCCATGTGGATGGCGTGGTTTCGATCATCGGCATGACGATATGCGGTGGTTTTCCAGATGCGGGTTTCCTGCTTGGCGAACTCAAGGCGCATTTTCAGGGATGCGATTTCAGATTCGGCGCTCTTTTTGGTGATGTAGTGCTGAATCGTAGCGCAGACAGTACCCAGCACCAGCAGACCGCCCCAAACAATATCAGTGTTCACAGCTCATCCTCCCAATCCTCGGAAATGCCCTCGTCAAAATCTTCATCTGCCGGTTCAATGAACAGACAGTGATGCTCGTCAATCGGGATGGACGCGCCATCGGGGAAAGCCTCGACCTCTCCCGTGGATTGCTCGGAATAAATAACCTCACCATCATCGGGGGACATCTTTTTTGCCTCCTCGGCAGATTCGGCATAGGTCATAAAAAAGCCGCTGAACGGTACTTTATACAGACATTTCATTTTCAGTAAACCTCATTTCTTTGCTAAAAATCGTTGCTGAGGGCATCATTACTCAAATCTTCAAGCCTATTGGCGGCAGTTTCAATAAGGCTCGAAAAGGCTGTGATAGGCATACCCATGACGGTGTTACCAATGCGATAGTCATAGCATCCACTTTTCATTTCACGAAGCCTTTGAATAATAACCGTATCAGCATCAAAGCTATAATCGTGGTCATGAGATTCTTCATGCTGTTCGCACTCGGACGCAGAACTAAACTCTTTGCCACAAAACTCGCAGACGTACATCGTGTATTTGTTCATTTCTTGTTAGCCTCCTCACTCTGCTGTTGTGTAGCCGTTGCCAGCACATCCTGCAGGCGGGGATGCTTGCCGCATGACTTAGCCTCGGTGCAAAACTGATACTGCGGGTTGATTTCGCATTGCGGAATCATCATGTTTGCGATGTCGGGGGCAACGGTGGCAACGCAACGCCGCATCGCCATAAACAGTGAGCGGATTTCAAACTGCGCCCTACGGCACATCCGCAAATAGCTGGCCTCAATCAACGCCCGCGCGTTCATGGAGATACACAATTCAGTGGGGGCGCCATTGGGCAGAACCATCCGCGCGTCCTCTTTTTCCGTGCCGGCCTCAATCAAGCGGTCATAGGCGTCCCATGCGTAGTCGTAGGCATCGGCAATGATGCCGTTCTGATCTTCATTAGTGGATGTAGGGAAAACCGGCTCGGCGCGGCTTTCATCACAATAGCGCTGACTACGCACGGAAAAGCTGGAATGCCGATGCCGGGTCAACTGGGCGAGGCAAGCACGGCTGATGCCCTTGATGCGGAACGTGAAGTAGACATGCTCATATACACTCAGATGCCCGGTTTTGGCACAATTATGGGCGATTTTGAAATCCCAGAAATCCGGCTTGCTGTCGTAGCACACACTCGCGGCCTGCTCAATAATGCGCATGGGGCTGGGCGTAATGCCCATCGGATTATTGACCGTGCCGCACTGACCGGGGAGCGGGCGGGAACAGGCAATCAGTTCAACATTCATGGCTCATGGCCTCCTTTTCAACACAGGCGTTGCCGCCCATGCGGCGGTATGCAGCCGCTTTTGCGTTATCGGGTACTATGTTCAGCAGTTCGTCATCGCCGCCCAGCGAGAGAAACTTATCTTTGTACCAGTTGGCCTTTGACAAATCCTGCGTTGTGCCGTCTTTCAGCCCACAGCGATATAAGTATTTGTAACGGCTCAGCAGACAAAAATGCTGCACATATTTCGACCCGAATTTCTCCTCCATCTCGACGATGCACTCTTTCTGACCGGAGCGGTTGTAGTGGTCGGGGTGATTCACCATCTCCGGCTCGTCATCTTCCCGATCTCTCCCGAATAACGGCTGTGTAGCTGTTCCGAGCGTTGCCACAATGGCACCCAGCAGGAAGATGGCAGTGATAAATGCCAGAACCAGAGCAATGATAAAAAGGCCCATGAGAACCTTTGCGATAGATGTCAGAATAACCATTTTTTAACTCCTCCTATGATACAAATAGATCGGGTGGCATAGCCTTATCATCAATGTAGTAATCAGCGCCGATTTTGCGCGGGTTGGTGCCGTATGCCCGTGTCAACTCCTCGGTGTTGTCGTTCACTGCGTCAAATTCCAGCCCGTAACAGCGGCAAAACTCCACGGCGCGGGTCAGCAGCTCACCCTCCCGGCACGTCCACAGAATGACCTTTGCACCGAGGCGGCGGCGAGATATGAGTTTGTCGATCAAGGGCAAATTGGGTGCGCCGATTTCAGGGTAGGCGTTTTCGCAGAGGGTGCCGTCAAAGTCAACGGCGTATGTGGTCGGATGGCTCATTTCAGTTTTTGCTCCTCCATGTATGCCGCCCATTGGCGGTCTTTTTCGGCTTTCATCGCCTTATCCATCGCGGTCATCATGCGGCGCACGACCTCACAGGCGATTTGCGGCTTTTTAGAACCCTCGGCGATGTCTGGGCTGTCAGCCGTCCAGCGGGCGGTCACGACGACGCTGGGCACCGCCCCGGCGTAGTAGAAACAGGCATCCACAGCGTCACAGTAGAGGTAGGAACGGATGCGCGGGGTGGCGCGGGTACTGCCGAGCATCGTCATGCCACGCTCGGCAAGGGTCTGAGGGGTAGAGGTAACGATGCGATCATTGATGCGGGCCTCATGCGCCGCCTCGCGCAGACAGCGCTCCCGGATTTCATCGGTGATTTTCAAGTGCATCATGGCAACACCTCAAAAACCAATCATGGCGCGGTACAAGTTGGCGGCGGCTGTCTTGGCCTTGCACTCGCGCAAGGCATCCATTTCACCCAGAGCGAGAGCGCCCGCCTGCATGAGCAGGGCAACAGCGTCAGTGCGGTCAACGGTGTGCAGATGCCTATGCCTCTCACTCGGTACAGAAAAAGAGTATTTCTCCGGGCCACGGCTGTATGCGAGGCGCTACGCCCCGGCAATCATGGCCGTGCCTGCCTGCCGATACACAGCCAGTTCACGGGCCATATCGGCCACGATGTTGAGGTTTTTCAAATCCTCGGCGCTCTCATTGCACCACAAGACATCCTCAACTGTACCGGTCTTTTCGTTGTAGATGATGGAGTATTTACTGTCCCGAATGTCAATCCTCATGGTTGCTCACCTCCCAGAGCTTTTCATCGTGTAGCCGTTCGTTCCACCGCCGATGCTTTGCGGCCATCGTCTTGCCGACCTCGGCGGGGTCGTGCAGCGCGGCGGGTAAAATACTGATGCACAGCTCCACATCCGCGATTTCCTCTTGCAGATTGGCGATGCAGTCTGCGCGGGATTTCGGAGTAGGGTTTTCACCGCGCAGCTTGCGGGCCATCTTGAGCGCGGCCTGAGCAAGTTCAGCGGATTCCTCGGCCAACTGTTCCAGCGCTGCCGCCGTGCCGATCATGTCCAAAACATCATCGGGCATCGGCTTCACCTCCTACAATGTCGGCGAGATTGACAATCTCGCCGGGACGCAGATTATTAAATGCGCCTGTCGGCAGGGGAATAGTGCGCTGGCCATCGCCCTTAAAATAGCGGTGATTCGGATTAGGATTCGCCTCAACGGGCCAGACGATGGCTTTTGCAAACGGCATCATGGCCTTTGCGAGCGCGATGTCCTGTGCAGACCAGATTGAGGGTAATTCCCAATTATTAGGTGAACTTTCGCATAAAATGCAAAACCCGCTATCCTCACGGGCAAAGCATCCCTTGCAAACGTCTGTTCCGTTTTCGTTACAATATCTGGACAGATAGTCCGCCGCGCGGCGGGCATCCGCAGAGTTTGTCGTCCGTTCCATGCTTTACTCCTCCTTTGCCATCAAATCCTTACCGCACAGCGGGCAGATTTTGCCGTCAACCTTGATGCCGCACACGGGGCAGCGCAGGCGCACATTGGTGTTGATTTCATGGCTGTCGGCCTCACTAGCCGCGCCCTCAAGGTTTTTCACGGCCTGTGCGTAGTAGCTATCTTTCAGTTCGATGCCTAGCCCACGACGACCCATGAGAACGGCCTGATAGGGCACAGAACCGATACCCGCAAACGGATCAAGCACGATGTCGCCGGGATTCGTCCACAGGTCGATGCACCGCTCGATTACATCCAACTGCAACGGGCAGATGTGCTTTTCATCCTTTTCATCGCGGGCGCTCTTGCGCTGCAAGGTGTTGGACTGCCGCACATCCATCCAGACCGGTGATGCGTATTTCTGCCACACATCCACCGGGAATGATTCATGGTCGTGGGGGATAGGCTCAGGATTCTCACCGGGCTTGCGGAAAGTCACGACATAATCAGGCAAACCCTGCCGCGACATCGCCGAATCCTTGCGGATTTGCTTGTGTAGCAAGCCCAGTGCCTTGGTGCGCTGCATCTCCGTGACTGGGTTTTTCCAGATGCACACCTCCGAATGAAAGATAAACCCGTACTCGGTCATCTCGCGGATAATGTCGCCGCGAAAATCCTTGATGCCGATAAAGCCGTCACGGGATTTCATGGCGGGCAGATTCATACAGTGGATGGACACCAGCCGCCCCGGCATGATGACCCGGTACAACTCGGCCACGAGGTAGCCGAAATGCTGTGCAAACTCCGCGCCATCGCTACTGTTGCCCATATCACGGTCAGAATTGGAGTAGGTGTACAGGCTGGCGAAAGGCGGGGAAAAGATGGAGTAGTGGACGCTGTTATCGGGGATGCCGCGCAGGGTTTCCACGCAATCCCCCTGATACATTGCCCAGCGCTGTGCGCTGTCGATCAACTGGTTAAGCACATTCATGTCTAAATTCCTCCCATGCAGGCAGTGTCATAGTCGTTTGCGGTTCATAGGGCGTTGTCAGGCGGCAGGTGCTTTGCAACTGCTTTTTGACGATCTCGCGGGTCTGTTCGCCCATCGCCGCCCGCATCTTATCGCAATCGGCCTGCTTACGCTCAATATTGGCCTTGACCGCGCCCTCGCGGGCACTGATAACGATGTACACATCCACCGGCTCAGATTGCCCAAAACGCCAACAGCGGCGCACAGCCTGATAATATTGCTCATAACTGTCAGACAAACCGACAAAAATCATCTTGTGGCAGTTCTGCCAGTTCATGCCGAATCCGGCGATAGAGGGCTTTGTGACAAGCGCCCGGCTAAAGCCCATTGAGAAACTAAGCAGACGAGAGCTTTTCAGCGATGCCTTATCGCTGCCCTTGACCTCTACCGCATCGGGGATGCCGTGCGCCAGTGCTTCACTCTCCGAATTGAGGTCGCACCACACGAGCCACTGTTCGCCGGGGTCGCCATTCACCAGATCAGCCGCCGCTTGGCACCGTTCTGCAAGTGTAGCCCGTCTGGCATCCCGCCGCTGCGTCAGCGTCATGCTCTCGGTAATCGGTGCATCTCCGTCCACGATGACCTCATGCACCCTCAGCGGCGGGAGGTCATACCCCGGCATATCATAGCCGAGGTCTGCGGGGCTGTTCATAACCACAGCCCAACTACCCAGCCATTGCCAGAAAACGTCCTCAGCGTGACCTTTGAGCCGCCATTTGGAGGTCTGCCCGCCGTCATGGACAAAGAACATGGACAGCATCTCAGAGTAGGACATGATGCCCAAAAATTCCGCGTGATTGCCCAGCTCCATAAAGTCATTAGGTGCGGGGGTGGCAGTGCAGGCCAGCCGGAAGGGCGTATCCGAGAAAAAGTCGATGATCTGATTGCGCACCTTGCCCGTAAAGGATTTCAGGATGCTGGATTCATCCAGCACTACGGCTGAGAAATGCACCCCGGCGAATTTGTCCAATTTTTCATAGTTGGTAATGTTCACACCGGGCTGAATATCATCGGCGGTTTCACAGAGGGTAACAGGAACACCAAACTTCAAACCCTCGCCCACGGTCTGCGGGGAAACGGTCAGCGGCGCCACAATGAGGGCATTTCCACCTGTATGCACACACACCCGATGCGCCCATTCAAGCTGCATCGCGGTCTTGCCAAGGCCACAATCGGCAAAAATAGCAGCGCGGCCCTTTGCCAGCGCCCACCGCACGATGTCTTTTTGAAAGTCGTACAGCTTGTCGTTGAGATCGTCCACGGTCAGAACAATGCTGTCGGTATGTACTGCCCGCTCCGACTTATGAACAACGAAATCAGAATAATTTTCCATCCTCTACCTCCGGGAACCATTTCTTCGTAACCGCGATGGGAAACTCCTCAATCTCCGAGGCCCAAACACATAACTCTTTGCGCCCAGCGTGTAGCTGTGCCCACACATACGGGAAACCGCCGATGCCATCAAATAAACTTCCAAGAGTAGCATCCTCCGGCAGACGATCAGAGATGCCGCCGAGAACGTAGTACCACTGCGGCAGGGCGATGGAGTTACCCAGTGCTTTATATCGGGGCGTGTCAGCGTCCTTATGGGTCTTGCCCTTGCTGTCCACCCATTCGCCGAGGTCTGTCCACCCATCGGGATAGCCCTGCAGGCGCTCACACTCGGTAGGGGTCAGCCGCCTCACAATCCAGCGGATGATTTTTTCAATCACCGATGGCCCCGTGTTAGCTCCGCCCTGCCCGGTGGCAGTCGTCAGAGTTGCAGCCTTATCGCCTGTTAGCGTACCGTTATATAGGTCTGCACCTACGGGCTGGGCGATTACTCTACCGAGAGAATCTGCCCTGCCGGGGCCCTTATAATCGCGGGCCAGTAGCGCACCCGCTACGGTATCGCCTTGCAAAGTGATGGCTGTATAATCGGTGACTCGGCTATTGTGGTCGCCGGTCATGGTAGGGGATGTGATGCCGTCGCCGTTGCCCCGCGCATCATAGATAAGTGGCTCGGCTACGGGATTGATGTAGTTGAGGCTTTGTCCACCGTTGCCTTTTGCTTGCAAGGTTGCGGACAGTTCTTCATTGGCAGTCATATTGCGGCAGTCAAGCGCGAATGCAACGGCAGGACGATCAATCGTATTCAGTGTGTAACAGACATCCTCTTTGACACCGGCGCCGTTTGCACCCGCCGTGTCTGCGCGGTCAATCGTGTTGCCCTGAATACAGAATGTCGGTTCGACAATAGCGATGCCGCCCTGATTCTTTGCGGGGTCAGGCGGTTCGGCCACAAAAAGCGTCTGATCTTGCAAGGTGGAGAGGGTGGCGCTCTTTTCGGTCTGCACCAACGCACCCTTGCCGCCGCCATCACACCCGGAACGGATTTTTAAGGTGTATGCTTTGGCAATATCAGGACAACAGACCCCATGCTCATGACCCTCCTGCAATGTATAGGCGGCATCACCCGCCTGCCCAACGCCAAGACCCGTTCTCTCTCCGAGAGATTTGTGACGGGTCGCAATTTGGAGGTTTACGGGGATGGCATCTGTGCAATCTGCTGTTCCAGCGCCATTTTCAACAGTTCCGGCAGTTGCTTGCCCCGGCGCGGGGCCATTTAATCCCCCCCGTGCGTCCGTAGGTCTAGGAATAGTAGCGTCGGGGTCGATGACCCGACAGAGGCTTTGCAGGACGGCATGGAAATCTTCTCCTTTGTTTGAACTAAACGCGCCGGGAACATTCTCCCAGACAGCGTATTTAGGGTACGCGCCAAAAGTGGCATATCTCATTTCGCGGATGACGCGGACAGCCTCAGAGAACAGCCCAGAGCGTTCTCCGGCCATACCCGCCCTTTTCCCGGCGATGGAAAGGTCTTGACACGGTGAACCGAAAGTAACGACATCCACAGGCGGGATGGTGTACCCGCTCATTTTGGTAATGTCTCCAAGGTGTACCATCGTCAGCCCTCCTCAATTACGGCGAGTGTAGCCGCCTGCAGCCGTGTCCGCTCGGCCATCAGAATCTTGCCCAGCTTGTTCAGACCCTTGGTGCCCTCACTGCGGCAGCGAGCGCATCCGCAAACGCCCCAGTAGTTGTCGTTCCATGTGTTACCCTCGATCAGCTCGGCATCGCCGGTGTCGATAAGAGCCTGTGCAAGGGCTGGATTCTGAGAAAATTTCGCATGGATGACATCGGCCATGATGCCGTCACGCTCTTTCTCCCATCCCTTGCGCAGCTTGATTTTGCGCCCGATGGCTTTTGCTACATTGGGCGGGACAGTGCAGAACGCCGCGCGATCAATCGGAACATTGCATTTTGCCGCCTGAAAAGCGGCCTCGGCGCTCCGATAGGTCAGCCCATCAATGGTGATAGGGCAGGCGCAGTAGTTGCTCAAAAAGTGGTATTCGCCGGTAAAGGCGGTGATTTGTACTTTGCTCATTTTCTTTTACGTTTCCTTTCTCGGCTGGTCGCCTTGACCTCAACGCCCGAATCGTGGAGCATCGAGCGCATGAACAGGTCGCCTAAATCCTCGGTCTGGTATTCCATGTACTTGTCCACGACGGCATCAAAATGATTGACGACACGCTGGACGGTTCGCGGGGAAAGACCACATTGGAGCATGGACAGCGCCCAAACGTACTGAGCGCGGGTGCTGATGTCGGCGCGTTCTTTCATAACGGCCTCATGGACGCGCCGTTCCATGACCTTTTTGCCGTTCTGGTCAAGATGAATTAACGCTTTCATACGGCAATCAGTCCTTTTTGAAGTATTTATCGACCCAGCCATCCGCGTTGAGGGGGAGCATCTGCGCCCACGGGATGGGCTTTGTCATTATTTTGGTGACGGTTTCCAGCATCGTGTCCTCATCGGCCCATGCGGGAGTGTCGATGACAACTTCATCATGGATGTGGAATACGACGTGTAGGCCCTGTGCCTCAAGATTCTCAATGGCGATTGCCAGACAGTCACGGGCGATGGCCTGCACGATGTTCTCCACCAGCTTGCCGCCGTAGGTTTCCACCCGCTCCCATCGCTTGGTTGTCTGGTTCTGGCCCATATAACTGACCGAGGGATTGCCCCATCGGTTTACGCCGATTTCCGGGGATGGGTAGTACAGTTTGCGCCCGGACGGCAGCAGAATCGTCATGTACCGGGTGCCCGTGATGACATCCAGCTCACAGGCCAGAGTGATGACGGCATCGGTGGTTTCGGAGCGGATAGTCTGTGCGCCGCCGTTGGTGATGACGGTGACGGCGGCAGAATCAACTATGTTCCACAAATCGCGTATCATCGAGTTTGTTTCGCGCCATCTGTCCACAATGCCCTTGACTTCATCATCGGAGAGGTCGTCGAGGTTATGCCCGGTGTCCATGCGGCGCATCGCACTGACACCGCCCTGATAGCCGAGGGCCAGTTCTGCGACTTTGCCGCGCTGGCGCAGAGCGTATTCCGGGTTGCCCTTTTTGATTTTCTCAATGGGCACATGGAACATCTGCGATGCCGACGCCTCATAGATTTTGCCGTGGGTGCGGAAAACTTCAAGCCGCCATTCCTGACCCGCCAGCCACGAAATGACGCGGGCCTCAATGGCCGAGAAGTCGGCATCAATCAGAACATTGCCGGGGGTCGCTACAAAGGCTGTGCGGATAAGCTGCGACAGCGTATCATTGATACTGCCGTACATCAGCCGCAGACCGTCGATGTTGCGGTCTTTGACGAGCTGACGCGCCGGGGGCAGGGGATGGGTATAGGTGCGGGGGAGGTTCTGCACCTGCACCAGACGGCCCGCCCAGCGCCCGGTGCGGTTCGCCCCGTAGAATTGGAGCAGGCCACGGACGCGGCCATCGTCGGCGATGCAGGTTTCCAGCGCATCATATTTTTTGGTGCTGGTTTTGCCGAGTTCCTGCCGGATTTCGAGCATCCGCTGCACGTTGGCGGGCTGAGGCTGTTTCAGCATCGTGGCGACGGTTTCTTTGGTGACGCTGGTGATCTCGGCATCACTGTCCGTGGCCTCGGTCAGCCATCGGGCCAACTGTTTGATGGAGTTGGGGTTGTCCAGCCCGGAAAGCTGACGGGCCTCGGCCATCAACTGGCTTTTGACCGTAGCGCCGATGACGAGAGCGCCGCTCACCATTTCCATGTCAGCGGCCACGCCCCGCGCGTTCATCGTCAAGTCGGTTTCCCATTGCTTTTGCACAAACGCGGGCACGGGAAACGCCGACAGGCGGCGGTCAATTTCCATTTCGGTTACAACGTCCTGCCCGTTGTACTCCTTGAACAGTTTCCATTTGGCGGGGTCGTGCTTGGGTAGATTGCGGGTGCGGTTCCCGTTGGCATTGGAGGGCTTGCAGGGAACGCAGAAATAGCGGATAAGGGCCTTGCCCGTCGTCAGCTTTTTCTTATCTTCGGGCAGGCCCATCGCTCTGCCCGCCGCGTCCAGCGATGCCGGGTAGCCGCAGTAGAGCGCGTGGAGCATCGTATCGCGCCACTGATCGGGGGGCAGCCATCCCAGATACTTGCTGAGGGCAAACCACTCGAAAGCCGCGTTGTAGGCGTGTTTGATGTATAGGGGATTTTTGAGGGCATTTTTCAGCCAAAGGGGAATAACCTGTCCGCTTGCCACGTCGATGACCTCAACGGGCATCCCGTCGAGACTGTACGCGAAAAGCAGGATTTCAAAGGACGGGTCGAGGATGTATCGGTATGACCCCGCCGCACCGATGCTGACCGTGCTGTAAGTCTCAAGGTCGATACTCAGATGGTGTAGCTGTTCACTCATTGCCGTTCTCCTCATATCCGAGTTCAGCCAAAACCGAGCCAATCAGCACGGAGGTGTTGACCCCACGCCCCTCAAGGGTAAAGACGATAGTGGTAAACAGGGGGGTGCCCTGTACCCATTGGATGACCTCGCGGGGTGTCATGGATGTGGCATTGTGAATGGATTCAACGGCATCCTCATCAACGATGTTATTTGCTTTCCAGACGTTGCGGCTTTGCCGCTCAATGTCGCAGACAAGCATCGTCTGAACGGTTTCAGGGCGGCGCAGGAGCATCCGCACAATGTTCATGAGGTGCGAGGTTTCCAGTTCTTTGATGCTTACAGTCGTATCATTATTCGTGCGCCAGACCTTGGCGCTGTCAAATCTGGTTTTCATTTGGGCATTTCCTTTCCTTATTTATAAGGGAATCCGCATAGGCCGCGCCCACAAGGGGCGCGGGGATAATTACGATTTACGGATACGGAAGCAGACGGGCGCGGACAGCCACGCGTCGGAAGCATTGTTGTTGCTCGCATAGCCGGCGTAGTTCACAACGCAGAAGACGGAGGAGCAGCCGGAGCGCTGAGAAGATGTCCAATAGGCAGTTGAATCACCGCCGTGTTCGTCCATCTTCATGCGATGGCGGCGATCTTTGTACCAATCCATCTGCTTGTACAGCCCGTCATCGCCGAGAACAGCATCCCCGCTGAACAGTTCAGACGCGGCGGGCAGAAATAAGCGCTCAAGGCGGCATACCTTTTTGCCGTCGATGGTGTGCTTGCGCTCAGTATCAACGATGGCCTCGCGCAGTTCATCGGGCATCAGATGATCGATGCGGTCAAGCCATTTTTCGACCTTACCATAGGTCATGTCGTCACCGAGGCAATCCACGGAATCAAAGCGGATGGCCTTATCGTCGATGTCAGTGACGGCGCACTCAATGCGACGGCCATCCAGCAAGTCAAAGGCCAGCGCATCGCCAATGTGCGGATTAGACGTGATTTCTTTCAGGGCAGTGCCGATGTCAATATCGGTGCAGACGGTTTTACGCAAAGTTGCAAAGCTCATTTGTAAGTTCCTTTCCTTTATATGTGGGCTTGATTTTCCTCTTGATTTCTGCCCCGGAGCCGGGGTTGAACCGACATCGCGCGCTTGCTCTACCATTGAGCTATCCGAGTACATGAGAGGAGGGACCGTAGCCCCTCCCGGTATAGAAAGAGGTGGATGGTTATTTAATTACCAGTACCCTGCCGAAAAGCGTGGTAGCTGGGTCGAACAGGGCGTCACGCACCCTGTGAGGGAGTGTTTCGATTACATCGGATTCCCGGTAAGCGGATTCACAGCGCCGCCAGTGGGATACATCTGTGTAGCGCCGTTCCATGGTGCCGGGTTCGCGGCAGGCGCGGAGTAGGGCGGCTGGTACACGGGCGCAGCCGAAGCGGCAGTCGGCGTAGGGGTTGCCTGCGGCCAGCCCTGCTGCATGGGAGCGGCGGGGGCTACGGCGTTGCCGACACCCGCGAAATCAGCGGCGGCAGATGCACCGCCAGACAGCGGCTCACCGTCACGGGTTTTCATTACGTTGCCCAGCCCACAGCCGACACCGCGCTTGCCTGCGGTGTTAAAGGGGTAGAAGCGAACAGTCACGCGGGCATACATACCGCTGTAAATGTCCTGCGGGGCCAGTTCCACGTTGATGTTGTCCTGCCCGACGACCTGCGGCTTGTTTTTGGTGCTGGCGGTGATGACCCAGCAGCCGTGACATTCATCGCCGAACGGGATGCCGCTGGGGCGCACACCATCGCCGTCGTGGATGATGGAATCCAAATTCGGCGGAATGATACCGCCCCACAGCGTCCCCGCACCGATCTGAGCCGCCGCCTGAATGGCACTGCGGAAGTCGGCGATAGTGGCGGTGTCGGTTTTAGGAATCAACAGCGTGGCGCTGTACTTGGCATCGCCCACGCCGCCCTGCGGCTGACGGGGCTTGTCGAGGCTGACATAGGACAGGCGAACTTCGCCGGTCAAACATCTCTGTGCATCGTTGTTATACATGACACATTTCCTTTCTTATTCAGTTTCAGTTGTATTTTCTTCGTCGCTATCATCGAAGTAGGCATCGGTGATTTCGGCAAATTCAGGGTAGCGGTGCATGGCATCGAGGATGTCGGTCTGAGCGCGGCAGATGGCGGCGCTGACATCGGAAAGCATTGCCGCACGGCGGGCAGTGTACGGGCGCATCCGTTTCGGAGAAACCATGCGCGGGACGGGATTCAAGATGTCCATGAGTTCAGCAGCCGCCAAAACAACGCGGACCGGGGCCGCGATGCTCTCAGGAATGTCCGGGTCATCGGCGATACTGCGAATTTCGTCAACGATGCTGATGTCATCGTCCGCATCCTCAGCATCATCGCAAGGTGTAGCTGCCTTGGCATCCTCGCACCCATCGCGGTTTTCGCAGTTCTTGCAGTCATCCTCGTCTTTGGCGAGAGATTCCAGTAGTTCTTTGACTTCGCCATCGGGTGCGCCACCGACAGCGATAATGTTCACGCCCTCAACCTCGCCGTTGCGGATAGCCTCGCGCAGTTTCGGGTCATGCTCAGCGGCCAGTTTCAAGAGCATTTGGGCCAGAGGGCTATTTTTCTCAACTTTCATTTCTGTACCTCCTCAGAATTGAAAACCCATTGTAATTTGGGGTGACATTTCAGCATCTCGATAAAGAAGTCCAGCCGTGTTTTGCGGTCATAGCTGAATTTCAAAGTATCGTAGGTGCGCTTTTTAAGAGCTTTTTTGCTTGCAAGTTGCTTTTTAGCATCCTGCAATTCGGTATTAGATAGCCGAGTGCCGACAGGATGCCTTTTAGTACGGATAACGGTTTGCAGATCTGACACCTCGGTAGAGATGTTCACATAGACATTTGCCGCGTCCTTACGATCACGCTCGTACTTATCGCGCTGCCGCTCCCAATAGGTCAGTAGCTTTTTGGCCTTATCCTCGCACTTTTCATCCTTAATGAATTGGGAGAGGATAGCGGGCATCTTATTTTTGGGGCAGTCAACCAACAGTGGCAGATATAGCTCCATCTCAAACCAGCCATTGTCCCGATGGTGATAGCTGATTGTGATATGGTCGTAATCGTCAAACATGGGTTAAACCCCTCCAAAATCAGCGGCGGCACTGTTGTACGGTTCGCGCTTGTCAGATTCGTCAACCAACGTCGGCTTGCCCATCGGGCGTTCAATCTGGTCGGCCAGCAGTTCAGCAAATTTTTTCTTGCCGAGCCGCTTTTCCAGTTCGGACAGAGAAACGGGCTTGCGGTCATAGAGCATAGCCTCGTCATACCCAGCCTTGATGAGCGTCTGGAACGCGGCATCGGTATCGTGGAACGCGCGAACGCTGCGGCCTGCAACGACTTTCCAGCCGGGAATTTCGCCGCCGTCGAGGATGGTCTGCTGTGCATAGGCTTTGAGATCGTCATACCAGCTCACCAAAAACTGACCGCGTGTCAGCAGTTGACCGATTTCATCATCGGTCAGCGCTTTTTGCAGACCCATCGCGCGGCGCGTGATGTTGTCTTTCGGTTCATCGGCGGGAATCCGGCCCATAGGTACGCAGGCGGCGAAATCTTCCAGAGCCGTGTTGATATTGGCACGGGCGCGGCATTTTGCCTTGCCCCGGCAGAACTTGCAGTGCTCGCCGGGAACAAATACGCCGGGGCCGTTGAACGCCTCCACAGCGAGGGGATGGATTTCAGCGCCCCACGCCAACAGGTCATTCACGGTCATCTCATCCTCAGACGGGTCGGCGCTGATTCGGGGCTGGATAATGGTCATGCGCACCTTTTTGATGGTGTCACCGTACAAGGGCCGGTACTTTGCAAGGGCACCGAGGGCGTAAAGCCGCATCTGCGGATTGCCCACGGCATCCACACGGACACCCTTGCCATGTTTGTAATCAAAAATGTTCAGCGTGTCATCGCCAATCATCACGCAATCACAAGTACCGAAACCCTCCGGCACGACATCAGAAAAGTCCACCTGCTGCTCCGTCATAATCGCCGGAGGATTGGTGTAGCCCAGCGCCTTTTCCATAATCCAGTCGCAGTAAACCTTAGCACAGGTCAGCATCTCGGGCTGATAGAGCTTGTTCCGCTGCAGGGGACGCAGTTCCTCAGCCATCGCGTCCACGTCGCCGCGAGTTTTGACGAACAGTTCACAAATGCTGTGCGCCAGTGTGCCCTCCTCGGCATAGACGCTCGTATTGGCCGGGAATTGCGCCTCAAACGTGGGCGACGCGGTACAGACCAGATAGCGGTGCGCATTGGATGCGCCGCACTTGGCATGAATCTCAGGGCTTGCCATTTGCTTTCTCCTTTTCTTGCTGTTGATAAAAAGCGTGAAGAACACTTTTCGCCGCGAGAATCCCATCCATATACCCCTCGGCGCGTTTTCCGCTGTGTGGGTTGTTCTGGGCCTTACGAGTTAGCAACGCCTGCATGGCGTTATATTCCCACGCCGTCATCTCAGCACCCTTAAAACTTTGCGCCGAGGGCGGCGAGATCAGCGGCCACATTGGGCAGAAACTCTTTAGGAATCTGCGTGACGGCCTGAACGCCGTATTTTGCGAGGATGCCCTGCAACTGCATAGCAAATGCGGGGTTGCTGTTCATCAGCGGCATAGCGGCGTTGATAATCTGCTCAAGGGTGACGCTACTCTGCTGAGACTGTGCCGGAGCGACGGGAGCGGGAGCAGGTGCAGCGGTAGGCTGAGGGATGAACTGCTGGGCCACAGGAGCAGCAGGCGGGGTCATCACGGGAGTAGCCGTTGCAACGGGCTGGGGCATCATAGGCGCGGCCACGGGGGCGGCAGGAGCAGGCTGCTGTGCAGGGGTGATGACAGGGGTCTGCGCAGGCTGAACGGTCACAGGCGGATGTTCAACGGGGGTCGGGGGAGTGACGGGCTCAGACGGGGCAGGAGCAGAAACCGCAGGTGCGTCCGGGGCAGTTTTGGCAGCAGCTTTCTTGCCGCGGGAGTTTTTTGCCGGAGCGGCGGGGGCATCAGTGCCCTTGCTTTCGATGGCCTCGGCCAGATGGTTGATGGCGGCGCTCAGTTCGGGAGCGTCAACGGTTACTTTCAGTTCGATCATGGTGTGTTACCTCCAAAATTTATTTGACGTGGGCATCGGTGCCCTTGTCTTAATCTTCCTGCTGGTACTGCTTTTCCAGCTCTTTGACGGCTGCAAGAATTTTTGACTTGTGGTCATCCGTGAGGGGCTGGCGCATCCATTTGCTTAAGCTGTACGGAGAAATACCGATTACAGCGGCAATCTCCCAGTAGTTGAATCGCTTTCTTGCGATGAGATTACGGATTTCTTGATTTTCCATGCGTTACCTCCAAAATTTATTTGACATGGGCATCGGTGCCCTTGTCGTAATTGAAAACGGGGAGAATCGTATCGTCGATGATGGCGGCGACAATCAGGAGCGCCCACGATGCGATAAGCAGTGCGGGACGGTCAGGCAGGCGGAAAAAGATGCGGAGAAGCGGGTCAATCATGGCATAGTACATAGCGACCTCAATCACAAAGAAAAGTGAGATGCGCCCCGCGAGGTTCACAATCTTATACATGAGCAGACTCCCTCTTTGCTTTCCATGCGTTGTACCGGGCGAGGTTGTCAGGATTCTCGTAGAACGCCTTGCAGGCCGTAAAGAGCGTGTCGCCCAGAACTCGCTTTTCTTTATCTGGAATCCTATCGAAGTCGATTGTGATGCTTTCCATGCTGTACCTCTCATTTCGTAAGATGATTTATAATCATCTATCAGGCAAAAAAAATTGCCTGCCTATCGCTATCGCTCAGTTCCAAAATCTCGGACAACTGGCGAATCTCGCTCGCCTTAAACTCCGAGATGTTATGTATCTTATTGTACAGCGACATTTTGGAGATGCCGAGCTGCTTTGCCAGTTCGCGCTTAGTGATACGCGCCTTAGTGATCGACATTTCCAGTTTGATGGTATCAATCATCAGAAACCCTCCTCTCTGGTTTTTGTGGGTGATTTATAATCACTACACGCATAATACACCATAGGTGATTGAAAGTCAACACTTTTTTTGCGAAAAATAAAAAAATCTTGATTTTTAATCATCCGTGGTGTATTATGTATATAAAGAATTTTATATACATCTCGGTATAAGGAGGCTTTTTCGATGGATGTCACGGGCGAAAGAATCAGAAAGAGGAGAACCGCGCTGAACATTTCGCAAGCGGAACTCGCCGAACAGGTCGGATACAAAAATAAAACCACCATCACAAAAATAGAGAGCGGCAAAATCAGCCCGCCGCGCAGTAAGGTGGTAGAGATTGCAAAGGCCCTGCAGACCTCGCCTGCGTATTTGATGGGGTGGACGGATGACCCATCCGCTCAAAGAGATAACAATAAGCCAATTCCCCAACCGAAACCGACCATCCCCAAAGGATTTATACCTCTGCCTGATACAAAATCCGTTCCTGTTATCGGTAACATTGCCTGCGGCACTCCGATTCTCGCACAGGAAAACATAGAACGGTATATAAGTGTATCCTCGCTATGGAAAGCCGATTTTGCGTTGGTATGCAAGGGCGATTCGATGTCCCCGACGATTCAAGATGGCGATTTGGTTTGTATCCGCTCCCAGCCCAACGTTGAAAACGGGCAGATTGCGGCGGTGCTGATTGACGATGAAGCAACGCTTAAACATTTTTACCGGCATGATGACACTGTGATTTTACAGCCAGAAAACCCTCGGTTTACGCCGATGACCTACACGAAAGAAGAAATAAACGATTTGCGCATCGAAGGTGTGGCTGTAGGTATCTGTCGGGGCTTGCCAGACTATGGCCCGGAGGGAATTTAACATGATGGCTTTTATTACATTGATTTTGACAATCGGTCTGTATATGCTTTTAGGATTTGCGGCACTCATCATCGCATTTGTCATTGCGTTGCTGTGCGCTCTCGGCTATCACGCGCAAAAGAATAAGGTCAAACAGACCCAGCCATCAAAGAGGGTCTGCCCAATGTGCAGCAGCCCCAAGGTGCGGTTTAAGCATGTAGTGAACGGTACGACGTCGACAGGCGGCGCAACGACCGTCTCGGGCATTAGTCTGGCATCTGGTGATACAAAGATTCATCGCCGTAACATCGCGTACTGCGAGAATTGCGGATACAGCTTTGACTTTACCACGCAGGATGACCTCAATGCCCAATATAATAAACTGAACACAAACGAGGGATGCGCCATTTTGGTGGCGGTCATTCTCGGCGTTATTCTTATAACAATTTGGTTTTACAGCCATTAAACGCAAATTTGAGGCCGTTTTCGTTAAATAAGGGGGTGATAGTTTGAGTTCAGTTGATAAAATCGCCGTCGTTTACGCGCGGTATTCGTCCCACGGTCAGACCGAGCAATCTATCGAGGGGCAGATTGCCGCAGCGCAGAAGTATGCAGAACAGCATGGCTACACAATCATCCATATCTATGCCGATCGGGCAATGACCGGGCGCAACGATGACCGAGAAGAATTTCAAAGGATGCTGTCCGATACCGCAACGCATCAATTCGGGGTTATCCTATTGTGGAAAATTGACCGATTTGGTCGAAACCGCGAAGAAATCGCCTTTAACCGTTACCGCTGTAAAAAGAATGGGGTCAGGGTGGAGCGCGTTGCAGAGGATGTGCCAGACGGCCCAGAGGGCGTTATTTTGGATTCTGTGCTTGAAGGCATGGCAGAATACTACTCGCTCCAACTGGCGCAGAATGTGCGCCGGGGCCAGCGCGAGAGCGCCAAGAAATCCCAAACCGTGGGCGGCTGCAAGATTATCGGGTACAATGTCAATCCCGACACAAAACGATATGAGGTTGACCCCAAAACCGCCCCGTTTGTGACAGAGGTTTTCAAGCGGTACGCCAACGGCGAAACCATCTCGGAAATCGTTGCATGGCTCAACGCGCAGGGGGTCAGAACGACGCGCGGCGGCGAGTTCACCGTCAACAGCCTGCACCGCTTGCTGAAAAATGAGAAGTACACCGGCGTGTACATCTTCCACGACATCCGCAATGAGGGCGGTATGCCTGCACTGATCGACCACGCCACATTCGACAAAGTGCAGGAAATGCTCAAGGTAAACCGCCGCGCCCCGGCGCGGGTATGGTCTAAGACTGAGTATCTGCTGACCGATAAGCTGTTCTGCGGCCACTGTGGCGCGATGATGGTAGGGGAGAGCGGCCACGGGCGCAACGGCACAAAGCACAACTACTATACCTGCTGGAATCGAAAAAAGAAAAAGAGCTGTGACAAAAAGCCGGTGCGGCAAGATGTCATTGAGTCACTGGTGCTGAGGTCAATCGGCAAACTGCTAGAAAATCCGGCTACACTGGAAAACATCGCCGATCAGGTATGGGCTGCCTATGAGCGTAGCGATACATCCGGCGATACCATCAAGGCACTGGATAAGCAAATAGCCGATGTGAATAAGGCGCTCTCCAATGTGATGAAAGCCATCGAAATGGGCATCATCAATGAGATGACGAAAACCCGCATGGATGAACTGACAGACCAAAAACAAGCCCTCAGTGCAGCCCGCGCTGAGGCGGGACTGGCTGGGGGCTTTAAGCTCACACGGGATATGATTCTGTTTTTCCTACAAGAGATAGCCGCGCTGGATATGGCAGACCGTGATAGCCAAAAGCGGCTGATTAAGACATTTGTCAACGCCATCTATTTGTACGACGATCACTTTGACATTGCATTTAATTATACCGATAATGGTAAGGTGGTCGTGCGGATGCAAGAAATCAACGATGCTGCGTGTGGTGAAGTGTTCGGACGCTGTGCGCAAAGTCCTGCCAAAAGCCGCTTATCTCGTTTGAGGTAAGCGGCTTTTTTTGCGTTGTAGGGGCCGGGCATGTTCGGCCCGCGGGTTGGCGGGAGAGACCCGACCACGGCTGGCATCTGGAATGCTAAACAGGCGTTTACTTACGATGCGCCGAAAAAAGAGGATGTGGACTGATCCACATCCTCTAAAACAAAAACAAATCCGAAACAATGCTTCACAAAGAAGATTGAGTTCGGATTTGCACAGATGGTGGAGCTGACGGGAGTCGAACCCGTGTCCGAAAAGAAATCAGTTAGAGTATCTCCGGGCGCAGTGTGTTTATTAAATTTCCCTTGGTGCGGGCGAGCACACACGCACTACACCTTGGTAGCTTCATAAGTTCATGCCGGGCCGCAAAGCTTAAGCCCGTTCACGTTCAGTACCTAATCGACGCCCTGACCCCATGCGGTACTAACACGGGCAGGACGGTAGCGCCTAATTAGGCAGCTACGGCAACAGGATAATTGTTGTCAGTTAATTTAAGTTGGCACTTTTATCGTGGGTCACCGCCACGGCCCGCTGCTCACGCCTCTCTCTCCCCGTCGAAACCATTACAGCCCCGTATATTCGGCAGGCAAGCCCACCGGGAAAGTGAAGTAGAAACAACTTATCGCTGCGTTTTGAGTGCGCGGTCAATGTCGCGCTTGGCGTCGCGCGCCGCAGCAGACGCACGCTTGTCATACAGCTTTTTGCCCTTGCACAGGCCCAGCTCCAGCTTGACGCGCCCCTTTTTAAAGTAAAGAGAGAGCGGCACCAGCGTGTAGCCCTGCAGCTTGATCTGCTGCCCCAGACGGCGGATCTCCGCCTTGTGTGCCAGCAAACGCCGCGGACGGCGCGGGTCCTTGTTGAAGATGTTGCCCTGCTCATAGGGGCTGATGTGGATGCCCTTGGCGATCAGCTCGCCGTCATCGATGTCTGCCCAGGAATCCTTCAGGTTGACCCCTCCGGCGCGCAGGCTCTTGACCTCGGTGCCTACCAGTTCGATGCCTGTTTCCAGTGCCTCGATGACAAAGTATTCGTGGCGCACCTCACGGTTGACGGCAATCATTTTTTTTCCACACTTGTCATCTGCCATGGGGCACACCTCCTTTGCTATTGTGGTAGGGTATTAAGTATAGCGCACCTGCGCGGGAAAGTCAAGCATCCGCCGTCGGATTTATGCAGCACTTTGCGCGGGAAAATGCAAAAAATATATTTTTTGCAAAACCCTGTTGACATTCTCCTTCATATCCGCTATAATAATAAAGCTGATTCGAGACAGCCCGGTTGACCGGGTGTAGCGCAGTTTGGTAGCGCGCTTGAATGGGGTTCAAGAGGCCGTGAGTTCGACTCTCGCCACTCGGACCAAAGATGGCTGTCAAG
>OLSJ01000069.1_pt1 | contig 92393 bp, 76 predicted proteins | sample 1672151 | NCBI WGS metagenome assembly OLSJ01 (sample SAMEA3136653, study PRJEB25190) | human gut metagenome | biome: human gut; feature: human-associated habitat; material: faeces | place: Austria | collected 2013 | reverse complement strand
CATTATTTGGCCGGGTTCTCAAAAAATGCATGGAACTAAAACGGGTCTATTTACAATTCCACGCAATTATGGGTCGCCTGGCATAAAATCAATCAACGCCCGTTGGTATCCCATTTTCGCCAGATCCTACGCGACGAATAAAAAAGAATCCGCTTTTGTCACTGACGAAAGCGGATTCTCATAACAAGCCAACGGCGCGCACATTACGCGTTAAAGGTAAAAGCGACAGCGAGACCATCTGCGATGGCTAGCGTTAACGTTGCGTTCTGATACAAAAGCCAGGGGATGTCCCTTGGTTTTTTCCTGCGAAGTACCTTAAAGGTATCGATGCATGATTTTGAAAACATTGTCTATATAATTCATCATGACTGTTTTTTGACTTTCAAAGAAAATTGTTTCGGCGTAATGCCAAAGAACTCTTTAAAGTTACGAATAAAATAAGACGTACTGGTATAACCCACTTCATTGGCAATACTGTTTATATGCTTTTCGGTAGTCGTGATGAGTTTAGCCGCCTGATGCATGCGGATATCCAACACCAGCGAATTAAAATTATTACTCTCTTTCTCAAGCTTCTTACGAATCGACACCGCCGACATATGCAAAATACCTGCAAGATCCACCAGCTTCCACGATTTTGTGAGATCGGCTTCAATGATTGTCTTTAGTCGCTCAGTAAAGGTAGTATCCGTTGATACCGACAGAGAATAAACTAACGATTCAATGTCCCTGATTTTAGAAAGAAGATAAGTAATCTTATAAACTTGTCTGTGTTGAGGAACGTCACTCCCAATTAATCGTTTAAATATTTTAATATCTGTTTCATCAACAGAACAGGTAAATATTTTACGCCGCATCTGGCTGACATTTTGCGGATCCAACAAAAGCGGCTCCATCACCTTACAGATACAACTGAGCACATCACTGCCAATGTGATAGATCTCGTAGGGTACACCTTGGCCTAACACTTTTAATGCAACATCAATCACTGTGTTTTTTTCGACATAACAAAGTGATTCAGGGGGTACATTAAAGGATTGCCCATCTTTCGTTTTTACAAGCAGTTGAGCATCGTGCAAATAAATAATAGCACTGTTGTAAAAGCGAATTTTCTTCAGCACCAACACATTGTTGTGCGCATAACTTTCCTTAGCTGGGAAAGTCAGGTTACTTAAAGCACTTTGACTATTCATACAGTCACCCCCATGCTTTATATGCATATAATTTCATGGGTTATCAGCCATGTAAACTCGGAATTTTTTATTTATCGAAATATCTTATAATTTTAATCATTCATTTTTTAACTATGTATTTGCTTAAAATACAAAGGGTTATTCAGCAGTTTGGTCGTGATTATTAACAATTTTAATATTTCATAGAGAAAACAATACGTAAATGCAGCAATCACACATTTGGCAAAAGAAAAGAATTTTTAAGTAAGACTGGAAGCTTTCTGGTGGATTCCGCACCCAGTTTTAGTTTTATCGAACGTATTTTATAATAAATACTATATTCTTTTAGCTGTGTTATCGTCGCGATCTCTCTGATTTTCTTCCTCTTAAAAAAATACAAATAGACTATTTTCCTCTCATCCTCCGTAAAGTTGTTAAACACCGAAACAGGCGAGGGACTACGACTCTCAAAAACACATAGTTTCTTCTGTCTCCAGGATAATTGCTCAAGATATAAACATATGACCGGGTGTTTCTCCATAAGAAAGCAGTAAGAGAAGTAATCATCCCTGTCGCAAATCAGGTAGACTTTACGATATCTATTACGCATCTCTTGGGCTGAATCAACATCTCTGTACTCGAAACATTTAATATCTGAACTATCGTCAGAGAGTAATGACAACCCGTAATTGAAAAATGTATTTTTACTTGCCAACAAAAAAGCAACAGACATAAGAGCCCTTAGTCATAAAATATATTAAGCGTCTTAACTAAAAGTGACTATAATGTATAGAAACATCAAAAACCATTCTAAAAAATAACGCTATGCGATAAAATTATGTTAAACAAAAATGGTTGTAAATACATTTAATTCTCACTTACAATTAATTTATAAAAAAGTCTGAACTATCCGCTCAGACTTTTGTGTTCTTAAAAGTCAAAATCAGAATGAATAACGGACATTGGCATTAATTGCCTTATCAATATCGTAATGACCGAAAGCTGAACGTTCTACATTGAGACTAATCCTGGTGTTTTCTTTAATTTCAGCATTGACACCTAAATTAAAATTCACACGGCTATCTTTACCGTTTCTGATGGATGTTTCCCCGGCAAGATCACGAACGACCGTCTTCGCAGGATTAAATAAATCATACTGATAATGAACGCCCGCTAGCGCGGTCAGCTTATAGTCTCCGCCTGTAAAGGTTTTACCGATTTCAACGCCGGTACGACCAATCAATGGGTTCTCCTGTTTACGCTGCATACTGATATCATAACCGTCAGACTGCCAGGCAAAACGGTTTCCTGACACCGCGCCATAGACCAGTTCCGTCTGCGGCTCGATAAATGCCTCTCCCGGAAGCGAGAAGCGCCAACCCGTTTCCGTACCCAGATACCAGGAGTGCGAGCTGTAATCCTGCTCCGACATCGATACTTCCGTTGCCGAGTAGTGGTTGTCGTGGCGAACATACTTACCGATCACATCTATATACAGCCCGGAATCAAACATCGTGGACGCATAGAGACCAATACCGGCTGATTTCGTCTGACCGGACCAGCCTGTGCCATGACTATTACTGTTAGTGAATGTTGCTGTCACACCGGTAAACAGAGAGCCACCGTTAAACAACTGTTTTCTGTCAGCCCCTATCTGCAGGTGCGTCCAGCTGTTGGAATAACCCGCATCTGCGGACCCTGTACCACTATAGATGCGCGCCCATGTGCCAGTATCTCCATGAGTATTACGCAGATCACCCATACGGTAGTTCAGATTGTTCATTTCCGTCAGGAAGCTTTTATATCCGACGTCCATTACGGATTTACCTGCCTGAAGCGCCGCTTTATCCTGCTGAACGTCAAATCCTTCCAACCGCCATTGCTTGCTGTTCGCCGTTTCCACCATACTCAGTTGCGGTGTATAGGTATGGAACCCCGTACGTTGTGTGATTGGGTTTAACATAAACACATCGCTTTCCGTGGCTTTCGGCGCGTTAACCAGTGGGAGAGTTGAAGTTACTTCGCTGGCAGCAGAAACCGTCGGGACAACAACCAGCGAGTTATTTTTCCCGTTCAGCGACTGGTTAACCGTTACCGTATCCGCTGTTTTACCGTTGGTATTGATGATGAACACGCTGTTATTGGCAGTCAGAGTATCCACATTCAGCGCACCGGCTGCGCCGGCATTGTTGAAGCTCACTTGCGCCCCTTTCAGTTCGAGGGATTTCACAGCAGATTGCCCCTCTGCCTGCCAGAGGGTATTCGTCATCATCACACGTGCCAGTGGCGCAGTCAGGTTGCCACTATAGGCCGTGAACAGATTCTGATCGGCTTTATTCGTTACACCAAAATTCAGACTGGCAGCATCATTTGCCTGAATATTACCTGCCATTACGCTACCCGCGCCGGCATTCAGCGTTGAGCCCTGCCCGATAAAGCTCCAGCGTCCGGCGGTGTACTGTCCGGATAACATTGAAAGTGTTGACCCCGCACCGGCTGTCACTTCTCCGTCAGAGATCAGCCCCGATGTCGCCGTCAGCTTCGCGCCATCCGCCAGCGCGAGTGCTGAGCGGGTGAAACGACTGAACATATTGAGGGTGGCATCGCCAGAGGTCACGGTCGTCGTACTGTCAGTGCTCTCTATACCGCCAGAAAAATGTTCATTAATAGTAAGCGTGGAACCATTTTTCAACGTTACCCGTCCGTTGAACCGGCTCTGATCAGTCTCAGTTGTCGCTTTTGACTGACCCCGTGAGGGCGTAGTTTGTACACCATTCCCGTCATTAATATCGATGTAGAGATCTTCACTACCCAACGTCACGGTGGAGTGGTTCGCATTGATGTTCGTGCTGAGACTGGCGTTTCTCGCCAGGTCGAACGCTGCATTATTCAGGTTAAGCTGCTGCATACTGAAATGTCGTGTTTCCCAGTCATCCTGAGTAAAAGACACGGGCTGAGTCAGTACAGAATTGTCGCCAAGCGTCTTAAGTTTATCTGCCACGGCCTGAGTACTGACAGCATGAATAACTGGATGCCCCTGAATAAACAACCGGCCATTTTCTTGGGTGAAGCTTCCCTGCGTGTCCACTCCGCCATCCATTACAAAATCGTTCTGCGTTCCGGGTGTAACGGTATTATTGACATCAATATTGCCTGTGAAGTGACCGTGCCAGATGTTAGCAACTGCCGTCGTGGCATCTGCCTTGTTAAAATCCAGATTCACCGAGGCCTGCGCTCCACTGTTAGTCAGCACTGCGCCTTCATCTGCGCCGTTGAGCTTATGGAAGGTGAGGTTGTTACCGTTGATATCGAGCTTACCGCCGCGGTAACCCCACTTCACATTGTCGGGATTCACCTGCTTAGCATCACTCAGTACCACCGTTGGCCTGCCGCTGACAATGCTGACATTTTCAAAGGCCTGAACGTTGCCATTGCTGTCAGGTCGTTGCACCAGGATGACCGTCCCCTCACCGACATTCAGTCCACCTGGATTAAGGCCCGTACCGTTCACTTTCAGTGTTCCGGTTCCAAGCTTATGCAGGTTATCGCCCTGAACACCGTTCACCTGCCAGTCAACGGTACTATCGCCATTAATAATGATCCCGCCGCCTTTCCAGGTCTGAGAATCGAGGGGCTTAATACTATAATCATCATTAAACGTCAGCGTTCCCGCTCCCTGATCAACGGTGTTTTCTAACACCACAGAACCACCACCCTGGAAGGTGAGATCTTTACCACTGTTTAATGAAGCAGGTGACGTTGGGCCAGAATTGCCATGCATTGACCAGGAGGTCGCGCCCTGGGTTAATGTGCCGACCCCCGTCGTTTCATCATATGACCAGTGAATATCGCCTCTACTTTGTTGTGAATTGACCGGGGCATCAGCATCCTGCTTCATGATATTGTCAACGTAGCTAACGGGAACTATCGTATACCAGTTAGTTCTCCCGGTGACCTTCCTGTCCGCGGCATGTAGTACAGCCAAGACAACCCATTTGTTTTGTTGTGCATCCCAGGCAAAAAGCGGGGATCCACTGTCACCTGCCATCCCCCAGGAAGTGAGAGGCGAATTATCTATATTGGTCGTAAAACGTAAGTTTGAAGAAAAAGGCGGATTAACTATTCCTCCCGTTTTATAGGCATATCCACCGGCAATACGGACAGGATTGCCGTCTTTATCCATTACATATTGCGTACCTGTACCGACACGGTAGAAAACGGGGAAACGCTCTTGATTCTGATATGTGCCATTTGCAGTTCCGGCATTGGTTATATCAAGCGGAATAACCTCAGTTACGATTTTGTTCAGCCGAGGCAAATGAAAGTCTAACCCCCCCTGGTAGTTATTTCGACTTACCAACGTATAATTCGTGTCATCTCCATAACCAAATCTTACATTTTTATACCCTGTATTATGTTTTACACTCACGATATATTGTGGGAAGGCCAATGTTGCAAACCCCGTTCTTGCATTGGAACTGAAGTCGATCATAGGTGCCTTATCTAACGTAGCAACGACTTTCCCGGATTTATCATACAATGGGATATCCATCGCACTAGGCTTGAAAAGTCCTTTATTTTCAGAAAAATCACGATAAGTCTGATAGGGTATATCATAAACCGCTCTGGAAGCGGTTGATTCGGCGGAATATAACACCCCAAACATACTGACTAAAAGGATACTCAGTGATATTCGTGAGGTGACTCGCTTTCTTATACCCTCACTCACTTCTGAAACGACAACCGCCTCGCCTTTGCTGTTCTTTTTTATTGCATATATTTTATTCATTTCATTTCCCGGGAATTACCTGCTTAAATAACAAACAGTCAAGCAACCGACGGCATCAGTCAATAAATAACGTGTTGATTTGCTATTTTTTTATCCCCAGAAGACATCCTGACAATGAACTAATAACAGCTGTTTTTTATCCCCCCCCTTTATCTCAAAATAAAAGATATCGCAAAAAAAATAAAATCGACATGCGAAATTACACAACAAATAAAAAAATAAGATACAAAAGTAAGGATCAATCGCTTTAGGGTTTGCCTGTGAATTTTAAGGGCAATATATTCTGCATCGCTCATTAAGATGGTTATGAGCTGACTTAAGAATTAAGCCTATTATTATTATGGAGTATAAAATGAAAAAGCTGATTTTAGGTTCGGCAATTCTGGCAGTTCTGGGTGTAGCGTCTAATGCTATGGCTGCGCCAAACACGGGTACTGTAAACTTCACTGGTGCAGTTTCTACGGCTACCTGTGATCTTTCACTGAAAGATAGTGCTGGTGGAGATATTTCTAATGTTAATTTAGGTGTACTTTCAAGTACAGCAACAGCTAATGGTACTGCTGTCCCATTTAAATTGGTGCCCCAAGATCAAACTTGCCTTACTAAAACTTCTGCTAATGTAGCTTGGTCATCCTCTACGCTGGATTCGGCAGGTATCAGTAACGCTGCAACTGGTGGTACTAATGCTTATCTGCTGATTTCTGCAACTAATGCAACTAAAAACGGCAACGCTGCTGTAATCAAACAAGGACAAACTTCTTTCGATTATAGTATCACGGGAGGGATTAAATCTTTTGATTATAGCGCCGTGCTTGCGAAACCAACCGCTGCTCTTACTGCTGGTCCATTCAATGCATCTGCAAGCTATGTTGTAACCTATAAATAATTATCTTTTGATTAAAAGGGAGTATTTACTCCCTTCTTAAATAAGTTACCCGTCGGCAAGGAATAAAAATGAAAATAAAAGTATTATGTGTCGCTATCATTTTTCATTTATGGTCGAATGAAATTCTTGCCGACGATTTTAACTATAGCTTTATCCGCGGCGGCAGCAAAGAGGTGCCCGAGGTGTTGAAAAACTCCGGGCAAAACATACCCGGAAAGTACGTTGTCGATCTGCTATTTAATGGTTCTAAAACAGCGACCTCTGTAGAATTAGCAATCAGCAATGATGATGCTGAGCATATTTGCCTTTCCGACGAATGGCTACAGGAAAAAGGCATTAATATCAATAAAGAATTTTATAAAGCGTATTTTGATCCCGCACGCAACTGCTATCTTATTGATAAAGAGAAGAACAGTCGGGTAAAATTTGATGCCTCCCTGCAAGAACTGTCAATCGATATGCCGCAGGCGGGTTTTATCGATACGAAAAAAGAAGGCGGTTCTTGGGATTATGGCAGTAGCGGTTTTAAACTCGCTTATGATCTAAATACTTCAAAATCAAGCAACCAGAACCGGACAACATACGGTAATATCGAAGGCCAGGTCAATATTGGCGAATGGGTTCTTCTTGGCAGGGGATACGCGTATCAAGGGGAAAAATTTCAGAGCAATAACCTGTTGTTAACACACGCAATTAAATCGATTAAATCAGATATTCTGATTGGCAAAACCCAGTCCTACAATACTCTGAATAACGGATTTACCTTTTATGGCGCACAATTAAAGTCCAATCAGGATATGTATCCCTGGGACTCACAATCCTATGCTCCGATAATCAATGGCATTGCCAGAACACATGCCCGCGTCACTGTCGAACAAGGCGGTTATACATTGAAATCGTTCGTGGTTCCGCCTGGTCCTTTTGTGATTAATGATCTGACAGGTGTGTATTCAGGCGATATTATTTTAAAGATCTATGAAGAAGATGGCACGGTCAAAGAACAACGCTTCCCGGTTGCTGTTCTGCCGAATTTATTGAAACCTGGCAATTATAATTACAATATTGCCGTAGGTAGCAAAGTTGATCAGTACAGTGACAAGCGTGATGAGGACAGCTTATTCGCGCAAATGACCTATGATTACGGTTTTGTGCCCTTTACGCTCAATACATCTGCACTGGTGGACAAAAACTATACTAACGTTGGCCTGGGGTTCATCCGCTCTTTTGGCTGGTTTGGCGCAGTCGCGATGAGCGGCAATCTGTCGCAAGCCAAATATCATAATGGTAAAGCCATGAATGGTTTTAGCGCATCGGTAAAATATGCCCGCGCCTTAGGGGAAAACGCAAATTTACAGCTAATCGGTTATCGTTTTAACTCAGAGAATTATATTGATTATTCAGATTTCAACTATCGCTATTACAGCCTGTTAAACAATAGACCTAAACAGCGGTATGAATCGATTATTACCTATCAATTACCAGAAATGAATGTGTTCTTAAATATGTCTGCCTGGAAGGAGGACTACTGGGATCGCTCCAGTGAGGTTGGTGCAAACTTAAATCTTAGCAAGAGCTTTAATAATATCTCGGTCTCTTTGAATGCCGGGTATTCCCGACTGCAGGGCATGGAAAACGATTATAACGCCGGGGTATCCCTTAGCGTACCCTTTAGCGTGTTTGATAAATCGCACTATAGCTTCTCGGGTATAAACTATGATCGCCGTAACGGTACCAATTTCAATACTGGCGTTGCTGGAAATATCAATTCTCGCCTGAGCTATAATGCGTCCATCAACCAGTCACATAACACCAAAGGAAGTGCGTTTTCTGCTTCTTATCTGTTTGATGGTATGCAAACCTCGGCAAGCTATTCGCAAATGGGGAGCACGTCGAGTTCGTCATTCCAGGTTGGCGGCAGTATTATCGGACTGCCTGATGCAGGTATCCTTTTTACCCCTGTGAAAAATGATGAAATTGCAGTTGTACAAATGGAAGATGTTCCTGGCGTTAGATTTAATGGTTCCATGCCTGGCGATAAAAAAGGACGCGCTGTGATACCGTTAACGGCGTATAACAATAACACCATCACGGTGAATGCGGACAACCTACCGCAGAGCGTTGAATTAACCGAAAACGCAATCAATGTAACGCCAACAGAAAACGCGATTATCTATAAAAAGGTGAAATACAGAAAAATCAACACCTATATTGTTAAAATCATAAGCAATAATGGGTTTGTCATTCCAATGGGGAGTATTGCTAAAAATGCGGAAAATCAGGAAATCGGCTACGTCAACAACGGCGGCATTCTGTTAATGAATCTGGAAGAAAAAGATGAAGGGATAATTTCTGTCGGTGATTGCAAATTCGACTCTCGATCGCTGAAGAAAGATATGGGTAAAGTACAGGAGATTAAGTGTGGCTAAGAAAAATACACTACAGAAATTATTCACGTTCGCATCACTGTGTTTATTTACGGCATCAAGTCATGCGGCTTTCGTCCTTAACAGCACACGTTATGTTTTTGATGAAAAAAGAGAGAATATCTCTGTACAGGTTGATAACCAGTCTACTCAGGAATATGGCGGGCAAATATGGATTGAAAACCAGGATCAGAACGATAAAAACGTCTATTTTGTGCCCAGCCCCACTTTTTTTAAAGTGGCTGAACAGCATAAACAAATCCTGCGTATTCTGAAAATTAATGATGCGCTTCCAAAGGACAAAGAATCGCTATTTTGGATCAACATTCAGGAGATCCCTAAAGCGCCGAAGGACGGCACTAATACCTTATCGATTGCGCTGCATACTCAGGTCAAAATGTTTTATCGTCCTGACACATTGAAAGAGAAAAGGGAAAACGCCGAGCAGAATATTAAGGCAATAAGCAGTGAGGGGAACACCGTTCTCTGGAACGACACCCCCTACTACTTTGCAATAATCAGTGTTAAACAAAATGGAACACCCATAAAAGTTAGCGAGGATATTAAAGATAAACTATCTGTGTTTGCTCCGGGTGAAAAAATATCGCTGGGTAAGTCAGTCACCAGTAACAGTCTGAGTATTGTGGCATTCGATGATTATGGCGTTGATAAAGAGTATAAATTAACTAAATCCTGAAACGCATAAGGTTTTTGCTATGTATAAATTTGTGCTTGCTCTTTTCTTTGTTTTTTCATCACTCAGTTCTATACCCGTTATGGCGTCAAACTGTACTGGGGGATCGATAGTTTTTAATACTGATCCCAGCGATCGTGGTTATTGGGAGAGTATTTATACAGCAGCAAATAAAGATCCATTGTTAATCATGCAAGTAACCGTACAAAATGGAATGAGTTGTGATCCTGATTATGTCGAGAATGCAACTAAGAAAGGTAAGATGGTTATGAGAATAACCAGCGGTGGAACATGTAAAAACTCCACAACCATAACGACACCCTATCCAGGCATTGAATGGCAGCTGGAAGGTATGAATTGTAGCAGTACTGCAATTACCTCCAATAACATTAAATCAGGACCATGGGAGGGCAGAATTAACTGGCCCGCGGGTACTGTTCTGGGTAAAGCCAAGCTTGTGGTGAATGATCAATACTGGATACAAAATACGAAAACCGGTCAATATGTTGTTAACATTCCGTCACTTTCTGAAGGAAATACGCTAGTAAACAGCCCAGCAGTAAATGTCAGTTCTATTTTGGGGAGAGCAGTACCTTTTGTTTTTAATGATAACGCGACCTGTTCAATGAGTCTCTCGACAGAAAACTTAGATTTTGGAAAGCTGACACCAAATGATGTCAATAAAAATTCTTTGTATAAAGAGTTATCGGTCTATTATTCGTGCAAAAATAGAGCTCTGATTAATGGCTTATATGTTCGCTTTGACCCGGAGAACGTGGTTGACGCAGCAAATGGGTTGTTTAGTGCCAGTGATAGTAATGGACGAAAATTAAACTTCCAAATAACCAGACTGTATGGAAGTTTACACACCATCCCCCTTAATGCGAATTATAAAGTCTTTGATCCATACCAATATGATCTTGATGCTACTGCAACATTCAGAATTAACGTCAAGCCTTCAACACCGTTTCCTGTCGGGAAGGTTTCAACGTACCTGAATGTTTCGCTAATATACAGATAGGCTGGATGACGTTATGCATAGATGGCTACTATTTTTTTTGATACTTTTTTCATTTCACAACGCCTCTGCGTCGAAATCAGTACAGAAGAGAGTGATGATAAACGCCGAGTTAGCCGTAAACACGTGTGCATTGTCACTCTCTCCGGCAAACCTTAACTTTCAACAGGTCAGCTTTAGTCAGTTTGAAAATAGTGCAACAACGGCTCAGACCGTCGATTTGAATATTTCCTGCAGTTGGCCTGCAACGGGGATCTCCATAAAATTTTCGCCAGCCGCTGGCGTTGCTGCGAGCAGCACCAGTCTGATGAAAACGGGTTTATCTGGCGTTGGGCTTGCGTTGTCATGGAAAAATGCAACCGGTACGGATTTTGCGCCGCTTGAATTGAATAAGCCTTTTGCACCTGCATCGACGGCATTAAGTAAAAATAGTGAAACGCTTGGCCAGTTTCAGCTTTTACCCAAACAAATTCCCGGTGAAACGCTCCAGGCAGGGAATGTTAATACCAGTTTGACGGTCGAGGTGACCTATGATTGACAAGCGTTGTCTCCTTTTTCCCTTGCTTATGGGACTCTTAAGCGCATCCACACCGTTGGCGGGTTATGCTGCGCAAAAAGCAAACGTTAGCTTACCCATCACCATGACCGTGACCAATCCACAATGTCAGATCAATAATGGAACTGGTCTGCCTGAAAATGTTCAGCTTCCCCTTATAACGACATCAGGCGCTTTATTAGGTGACAATAATGTTGAAGTCCCAATTTTAATAAATTGCTTAAGTAATATTACCAAATTTGAAGTGACGTTTACTGGAGGCAATAATTCTAAAATCACGACCTCCAACAATATGGTAGATCTTACGCTGTCATGGAAAAAAGGCGGGGGAGCCGTTACATTTGGCTCACCGGTTGAGTTGAGTAAAGCCCCTTTTCTTGTGAGTCCAAAACAGTTTGACGGAAGCTTACTGGTCAGAGTTTCACCGCGTACAGGGACGATTCCTGCCGGAAGTTACACCGCCAGTTTGCCGGTTACATTTACCTATTATTGAGATGGTATAAACACAAGCCGGGGAACGCTCCCCGGCCTTTAACCCGGTTAATCAAACACACCGTTAATAATTGCGGTTACCACTACGGTACTCAACGCAATCAGTACTAGATTATCCGCTATGATCATCATGATAGAAGAAATCTTCGATTCCGAGTCCGGGCACCACTAATTCCTGAGAACCCGCCTACAAGGCGGGTTTTTGCCTTTGGGAATACGTCCTTCCTGCCTTCGCCCCATCAACTGCGAATATCATCATACTCACGCGTTTTATCAAATTCGTGTTTTGCAAACGGGCACAGCGGGATAATTTTCCGTTTCTCCTGGCGCATTTTTTCCACGACTTTCGCCACCAGTTGTTTACCAATCCCCTGCCCTTTCAGGCTTTCATCTACGTCGGTATGTTCAATAATTGCCAAATTATCTCCAGTCGGCACAAAGACAATTTCAGCTATTTGATTTCCCTGCGCATCATTGATGTAAAATTTATTATGGCCCTCACGTATTTCCATTTTTCCCCTCACTTATTTATGACGGTATTTCAGCGCGCCGCTGGGGCACGTATCAATCACTTTTATTACGGTGGCGACGTCTACTTCATCCGGCATAATCCACGGCTTACGTTTGAGATTAAACAGTTTGCTATTACCGCGCACACAATTACCGGAATGCTGACATATTGCGGTGTTGAAATAGACATCGACCTTTTCGCCGGTATAGCAGCGATAACCAACGTCCAGTAGTTCCTGATCCATGACCTTCCCTCCCTCATAAGTATGGTTTTCGCTATAAGCATAGCTCTCGAATCGCCAGACGACACCGGAAGTTTCAGTTACCAAATCCGCTTCCCCGGATGGCCAATCCCCTTACTCCCTTTGAATTACCCGCAGCATCAGAGATAATGCTTAGGAAATTTGTCATACAAGGAAGCTGATGAGACATTCACTGCCCTGCCGCATGTTACGCAAACGTCCGATGAAACTCAGTACCACGGTGATCTTAATGGTCAGCGCAGTGCTGTTCTCGGTGCTGCTGGTAGTGCATCTGGTTTACTTCTCGCAAATCAGCGATATGACCGTGACGGGCTGGCCAACAAGGCACTGGCCGTGGCGCGTACCCTTGCCGACTCGCCAGCAATTCGTCAGGGCTTGCAGAAAAAACCGCAGGAGAGCGGTATCCAGGACATCGCTGAAGCTGTACGTAAACGCAACGATTTGCTGTTTATTGTCGTTACCAATATGCAAAGTCTTCGCTACTCGCACCCTGAAACCCAACGCATTGGTCAGCTCTTTAAAGGGGACGACATCCTGAAGGCGCTCAACGGCGAGGAAAATGTCGCTATTAATCGCGGTTTTCTGGCGCAGGCTTTACGCGTATTTACCCCTATCTACGACGAAAATCATAAGCAGATCGGCGTGGTGGCGATTGGCCTGGAGTTAAGCCGCGTAACGCAGCAGATCAATGACAGTCGCTGGAGCATTATCTGGTCAATTTTATTCGGTGTGCTGGTTGGCGGGCTGGGTACATGGATTTTAGTCAAAGTACTTAAGCGCATCCTGTTCGACCTAGAGCCTTACGAAATCTCAACTCTGTTTGAGCAACGCCAGGCAATGCTGCAATCAATCAAGGAAGGTGTCGTTGCCGTAGACGCGCGCGGCGAGGTCACACTCATCAATGATGCTGCGCAAGAACTGCTTAATTATCACAAATCCCAGGATGACGAAAAGCTATCGACACTGAGTCAGGCATGGTCGCAGGTGGTGGATGTCTCGGAAGTATTACGTGACGGCACGCCGCGACGAGATGAAGAGGTTACCGTCAAAGATCGGCTATTACTCATCAACACCGTACCCGTACGCAGCAATGGCGTTATCATCGGAGCCATCTCTACCTTCAGGGACAAAACGGAAGTTCGTAAGCTAATGCAACGGTTGGATGGGCTGGTCAACTATGCCGATGCACTTCGTGAACGCTCCCACGAATTTATGAACAAATTACACGTGATTCTCGGATTATTACATCTGAAGAGTTATAAGCAGTTGGAAGATTACATTCTAAAAACAGCCAACAACTATCAGGAAGAGATTGGCTCTTTGCTGGGTAAAATCAAATCTCCGGTTATCGCTGGTTTTTTAATCAGCAAGATTAACCGCGCGACCGATTTAGGCCATACGCTGATATTAAATAGTGAGAGCCAGTTGCCAGACAGCGGTAGTGAAGATCAAGTCGCAACGTTAATTACCGCGTTGGGAAATCTGATAGAAAACGCGCTGGAGGCATTAGGGCAAGAACCCGGTGGTGAAATCAGCGTTACGTTGCACTACCGTCACGGCTGGCTGCACTGTGAAATTAACGATGATGGTCCGGGAATTTCCCCCGACAAAATCGATCACATTTTTGAAAAAGGTGTCTCGACAAAAGGAAGTGAACGAGGCGTCGGTCTGGCACTTGTCAAACAACAGGTTGAAAATCTCGGCGGCAGCATTGCCATGGAATCGGAACCCGGGATTTTCACACAATTTTTTGTCCAGTTACCCTGGGATGGGGAGAGGTCGAGCAAATGATCAATGTATTAATTATCGATGACGATGCAATGGTAGCGGAGTTGAATCGCCGATACGTGGCGCAGATCCCTGGTTTTCAATGCTGCGGAACAGCCTCGACACTGGAGAAAGCCAAAGAGATTATCTTCAACAACGAAACACCTATCGACCTGATCTTGCTCGATATCTATATGCAAAAAGAAAACGGGCTCGATTTACTGCCTGTCCTGCACAACGCTCGATGCAAAAGCGATGTGATTGTCATCTCCTCAGCTGCTGATGCCGCAACCATTAAGGATTCTCTGCATTATGGCGTCGTTGATTATCTAATCAAACCGTTCCAGGCATCACGTTTTGAAGAGGCGCTCATCGGCTGGCGACAAAAGAAAATGGCGCTGGAGAAACATCAATACTATGACCAGGCCGAGCTGGATCAGCTAATTCATGGCAATTCATCTAACGAACAGGATACCCGCCGTCTGCCAAAAGGCTTAACGCCGCAGACTTTACGCACGCTGTGCCAGTGGATTGACGCTCACCAGGACTATGAATTTTCAACCGACGAGCTGGCCAACGAGGTTAACATCTCTCGCGTTTCCTGCCGCAAATATCTGATCTGGCTAGTGAATTGTCACATCTTAGTTACCAGTATCCATTATGGCGTCACCGGTCGTCCGGTTTATCGCTACCGTATTCAGGCAGAGCATTACTCATTACTGAAGCAATATTGCCAATAACGCGTTATTAGTTATCTGGAAGTAACAATTATTGCAGTAATGCAAACCAGCACTGGCACAAGTTACATCAGCCATCAGTAAAACTTGTGCCAGATCAAATATAATTATCCCTCTTCATCCCCTGCGAATTAATATCAATTCGGATAAATAGAGTTTTTAATTTCAAAACGCTAACAAAAGTTAATTAACTATTATGTCACCCGTATTATGTGTATTTTTACCCATAAATAGGTAGATCAGAATAATCTATAAAGTTGATGACATCCGTCTGTAGAACAAAAAATAGACCAATAAATATCAACAAGATAGCGCAAAAACAGACCATTAACATCTGCGAAACACAAACTATAACCCCATCGCCAGAGAGTATTTTTCTCTGAAAAAAACACTTATCACAGTGCATAAATTTACTGCTGCCTGAATCAGCCAATATTCACTGTGAAGTATTTGCTCGAGCCAGCAACGACCAAACGGATATTTAGTCAGTCTCTGATAACAGTTCATCCAAAACAGAATGTGGCTGTGATCTATTTGGCAAGAATTTAAATGGGATTATCGCGAGGGTTTACACATGTTATTTACCATCCAACTTATCATAATACTGATATGTCTGTTTTATGGTGCCAGAAAGGGCGGTATCGCGCTGGGTTTATTAGGCGGTATCGGCCTGGTCATTCTGGTCTTCGTCTTCCATCTTCAGCCGGGTAAACCACCGGTTGATGTCATGCTGGTCATCATTGCGGTGGTGGCAGCATCGGCGACCTTGCAAGCCTCCGGCGGCCTGGATGTTATGCTGCAAATTGCCGAAAAACTGCTGCGTCGCAATCCGAAATATGTTTCCATCGTCGCGCCGTTTGTCACCTGTACGCTGACCATTCTTTGCGGTACGGGTCACGTGGTTTACACCATCCTGCCGATCATCTACGACGTTGCGATTAAGAACAACATCCGTCCGGAACGCCCAATGGCGGCGAGCTCTATCGGCGCGCAGATGGGGATTATCGCCAGTCCGGTGTCGGTTGCCGTAGTATCGCTGGTCGCAATGCTGGGGAACGTAACCTTTGATGGTCGTCACCTTGAGTTCCTCGACCTGCTTGCGATTACCATCCCCTCTACCTTGTTAGGTATCCTGGCGATCGGTATTTTCAGTTGGTTCCGTGGTAAAGATCTGGACAAAGACGAAGAGTTCCAGAAATTCATCTCCGTACCGGAAAACCGTGAGTACGTTTACGGTGACACCGCCACGCTGCTGGATAAAAAACTACCGAAAAGCAACTGGCTGGCAATGTGGATCTTCCTCGGGGCAATCGCGGTGGTCGCACTTCTTGGTGCTGATTCTGACCTGCGTCCGTCTTTTGGCGGCAAGCCGCTGTCGATGGTACTGGTTATCCAGATGTTTATGCTGCTGACCGGGGCGTTGATTATTATCCTGACCAAAACCAATCCCGCGTCCATCTCAAAAAATGAAGTCTTCCGTTCCGGTATGATTGCCATCGTGGCGGTATACGGTATCGCGTGGATGGCCGAAACCATGTTCGGTGCGCATATGTCTGAAATTCAGGGCGTACTGGGCGAAATGGTGAAAGAGTATCCGTGGGCTTATGCCATTGTTCTGTTGCTGGTCTCCAAATTTGTTAACTCCCAGGCCGCTGCACTGGCAGCAATTGTTCCGGTTGCACTGGCGATTGGCGTTGACCCGGCATACATCGTGGCTTCAGCACCGGCTTGCTATGGTTATTACATCCTGCCGACCTATCCGAGCGATCTGGCAGCGATTCAGTTTGACCGTTCCGGAACCACCCACATCGGCCGCTTCGTCATCAACCACAGCTTTATTTTGCCAGGGTTGATTGGTGTGAGCGTATCGTGCGTCTTCGGCTGGATCTTCGCTGCGATGTACGGGTTCTTGTAATTGCACTCTGCGTGCTGCCCGTCGCTGTGCGGCACGCCATTTTCGTATAACAAATACAGAGTTACAGGCTGGAAGCTATGTCAAATAAAGAGTTTATTTATCAGGCGCCTTTCCCGATGGGGAAAGACAATACCGAGTACTATCTGCTCACATCCGATTACGTTAGTGTTGCCGAATTTAACGGCGAAACCATCCTGAAAGTGGAACCTGAAGCCCTGACCTTGCTGGCGCAGCAAGCCTTCCATGACGCTTCTTTCATGCTCCGCCCGGCACACCAGCAACAGGTAGCTTCTATTCTTCATGACCCTGAAGCCAGCGAAAACGATAAGTATGTGGCGCTGCAATTCTTGAGAAACTCCGAAATCGCCGCCAAAGGTGTATTGCCGACCTGCCAGGATACCGGCACCGCCATCATCGTCGGTAAAAAAGGTCAGCGAGTGTGGACCGGCGGCGGTGATGAAGAAGCCTTATCAAAAGGTGTCTATAACACTTATATCGAAGATAACCTGCGCTATTCACAAAACGCACCGCTGGACATGTACAAAGAGGTCAACACCGGCACTAACCTGCCTGCGCAAATCGACCTGTACGCAGTGGATGGCGACGAGTACAAATTCCTCTGCGTCGCCAAAGGCGGCGGTTCTGCCAACAAAACGTATCTCTATCAGGAAACCAAAGCCCTGTTGACTCCGGGTAAACTGAAAAACTTCCTCGTTGAGAAAATGCGTACTCTCGGCACCGCAGCCTGCCCGCCGTACCATATCGCGTTTGTGATTGGCGGCACGTCTGCGGAAACCAACCTGAAAACCGTCAAGTTGGCAAGTGCTCACTATTACGATGAGCTGCCGACTAAAGGGAACGAACACGGTCAGGCTTTCCGCGATGTCCAGTTAGAACAAGAACTCCTGATCGAGGCTCAGAAACTCGGCCTCGGCGCACAGTTTGGTGGTAAATACTTCGCTCACGACATCCGCGTGATTCGCCTGCCTCGTCACGGCGCATCCTGCCCGGTGGGTATGGGCGTCTCCTGCTCCGCTGACCGTAACATCAAAGCAAAAATTAACCGCGAAGGCATCTGGATCGAAAAACTGGAACACAATCCAGGCCAGTACATTCCGGAAGAACTGCGTCAGGCGGGTGAAGGCGACGCGGTGAAAGTCGATCTCAACCGTCCGATGAAAGAGATCCTCGCCCAGCTTTCGCAGTATCCGGTCTCTACTCGTCTGTCACTCACCGGCACCATTATCGTTGGTCGTGATATTGCGCACGCTAAGCTGAAAGAATTGATCGACGCCGGTAAAGAGCTGCCGCAGTACATCAAAGATCATCCGATCTACTACGCAGGTCCGGCAAAAACGCCAGCCGGTTATCCATCGGGTTCTTTAGGCCCAACCACCGCAGGCCGTATGGACTCTTACGTGGATCTGCTGCAATCCCACGGCGGCAGCATGATCATGCTGGCGAAAGGTAACCGCAGTCAGCAAGTCACCGACGCGTGTCATAAACACGGCGGCTTCTACCTCGGCAGCATTGGCGGCCCGGCGGCAGTGCTGGCACAGCAGAGCATTAAGCATCTGGAATGTGTCGCTTATCCGGAACTGGGTATGGAAGCTATCTGGAAAATCGAAGTAGAAGATTTCCCGGCGTTTATCCTGGTCGATGACAAAGGCAACGACTTCTTCCAGCAAATCGTCAACAAACAGTGCGCGAACTGCACTAAGTAACTTCTTTGGCCCAGCGCCTGGCGGCATACTGCCAGGTGATCCCCCTGGGCCACCTCTTTTGCGATTGTAATTTCACGCTTGCTGGTGAATAGTCAGTATTTTCCCTGACTTGCGAACTCACCATGACCCGCACACTCAAGCCGTTAGTTCTTAACACTGGCGCACTGGCGCTGACGTTAATCCTGATGTACACCGGAATTTCGGCCCATGACAAACTCACCTGGTTGATGGAAGTGACGCCGGTAATTATTGTCGTACCGTTGCTGCTTACCACCGCCAGACGTTATCCGTTAACGCCGCTGCTCTATGCACTGATTTTCTTTCACGCCATTATCCTGATGGTCGGCGGTCAGTACACCTACGCGAAAGTCCCCATCGGTTTTGACGTGCAGGAATGGCTGGGATTGAGCCGTAATCCGTATGACAAGCTGGGGCATTTTTTCCAGGGGCTGGTGCCTGCACTGGTGGCACGAGAGATCCTTGTACGCGGGATGTACGTGCGCGGACGTAAAATAGTCGCGTTTCTGGTCTGCTGCGTGGCACTGGCGATAAGCGCCATGTATGAGTTGATCGAGTGGTGGGCGGCACTGGCGATGGGTCAGGGAGCGGATGATTTTCTTGGCACCCAGGGCGACCAGTGGGACACGCAATCCGATATGTTCTGCGCGCTGCTGGGCGCATTAACTACGGTGATATTCCTCGCCCGCTCTCATTGCCACCAGTTACGGCGCTATGGCTTAATCACCAAAGCGCCGGACGCGATTACCCCTTAACGGTGCAACCAGCCTGGCAGCCAGTCGCCGTGGGCAGCAATCAGATCGTCAACAAGGGCATATATTTCGTCAATGCCCAGCACGGCAGCGGTGTGCGGATCCATCATCGCAGCGTGGTAAACACGGTCACGGTTTTCGGTGAGAATGGCTTCGGTGAGCAGCGTCTGTACGTTGATATTGGTTTGCATCAGGGCTGCCAGATGCGAAGGTAGCGTACCGACTTTGGTCGGCTGAATGCCATTAGCGTCAACCAGACAGGCCACTTCCACGCAACATCCTTGCGGCAGGTTATCAATCAAGCCATCGTTACGGACGTTGCCATAAATCACGCTCGGCTCTCCGGTCCAGATAGCGTTCATGATTGTGCTGGCATATTCCCGTGATGGTTTAATATCAATCCGGGAGGCGTTCTTATACTCCTCCAGCTCTTTGTGCCAGTTCGCCAGCTGCTCGACGCAGCGTTTCGGGTACTCATCCAGCGGTACTTTATAACGCTCAATCAAATCCTCACGGCCTGGCTTAATAAACCACGGCGTATATTCGGCAAAATGTTCTGACGACTCCGTGACGAAGTAGCCCAGCTTTTTGAACATTTCATAGCGCACAATGTTCTGGCAGCGAGGATTCCCATGAATATTCGGCTTCGGTGCCTGACCTGCGTCATAAGCCGCCAGCAGTTCCGGGTAGAGATTCACGTAACTGCCGTCGGTGGTTTTGCGCTCCAGCTCCAGGTAAAACGCCATATGGTTGATACCCGCGCAACGATAACGCAGCGTGGCGGGATCAATATTGAGATCGCGCGCCAGCTCTTCCGCCGTTCCCTGCACCGAATGGCACAACCCTACCTGTTTGATATGCGGATAGCGGGCATACATCGCCCAGGTATTCATCGCCATCGGGTTAACGTAGTTGAGCATGGTGGCATCGGGGCAGACTTCCGTCATGTCCTCGCAAATTTGCCACAGGTGCGGAATGGTACGCAGTGCGCGCATAATGCCGCCCGGTCCCAACGTATCAGCAATAGTTTGTTCCAGACCGTGGCGCTTACAGACCTCGAAATCAGTCACCGTGCAAGGTTCATAACCACCAATCTGAAATGCCACCACGACAAAATCGGCATCCTGTAAGGCTTCTTTCTGTTGCGTGTGGCAGGTAATTTTGCCGCTGGCTCCTGCTGAATCCATCAGCTTACGCACCACAATGTGCGACTCTTCCAGGCGGGTGGGGTCAATGTCCATCAGGGCAATATGCGCCGTTTTCAGCGCCTCGCGATGAAACACATCACCAAGAATATTTTTTACGAAAATTGTCGAACCAGCGCCGATAAAAGTAATTTTGGGTGCAGACATCATTCAGGTCTCCAGGCTTGCTTGAATGATTTCATCATGGCAGGCGATGTCGCAGAAAACCTCCGGCTTCCCTGTTGAGCATTCCCAAAAGCTCAGATCCAGGGTTACTTAGCAGTAAATATGAGTTTTTGGGACTAAATTGACTGAAAAACAGAGTAATTAGCCCTTATAAAATCCTCTCTCTTTATGTTTTGTGTCGTCATTCGCAGTCATCCTCAGCTACTCATGACATAATTCTGATAATCCAGGAAAGAGATCCATCCATGAACACAGACACGTTTATGTGCAGCAGTGATGAAAAGCAGACCCGCAGCCCGCTGTCGCTGTACTCGGAATATCAGCGAATGGAGATTGAATTTCGTGCGCCGCATGTCATGACCACCAGCCACTGGCATGGTCAGGTTGAAGTGAATGTGCCTTTCGATGGCGATGTGGAATACCTGATCAACAATGAACAAGTGAATATCAATCAAGGGCATATCACGCTGTTCTGGGCCTGTACGCCGCACCAACTAACCGATACCGGAACTTGTCAGAGCATGGCGATTTTTAATCTGCCGATGCATCTGTTTCTCTCCTGGCCTCTGGATAAAGACCTTATAAACCACGTCACTCACGGCATGGTGATTAAATCGCTGGCGACACAGCAACTTAGCCCCTTTGAAGTGCGCCGCTGGCAGCAGGAATTGAACAGCCCGAATGAGCAAATCCGCCAGCTCGCCATTGATGAAATTGGCCTGATGCTCAAGCGATTTAGCCTCTCCGGCTGGGAACCGATTTTGGTCAATAAAACCTCGCGCACGCACAAAAACAGCGTCTCGCGCCATGCGCAATTTTATGTCAGCCAGATGCTGGGCTTTATTGCAGAAAACTATGACCAGGCGCTGACCATCAACGACGTGGCTGAGCACGTCAAACTAAACGCCAACTATGCGATGGGGATATTTCAGCGAGTCATGCAGTTGACGATGAAACAGTACATTACCGCAATGCGCATCAACCACGTTCGCGCGTTACTCAGCGATACCGATAAAAGTATTCTCGATATTGCCCTGACGGCAGGTTTTCGTTCGAGCAGTCGTTTTTACAGTACTTTCGCCAAATATGTCGGCATGTCGCCGCAACAATACCGCAAACTTAGCCAACAACGCCGCCAGACGCTTCCCGGTTAAAAACGATATCAGTATCAGCCAAAAAAATAATTTAGCTGTCGATAATAAACATTGAAAATTAATTAAAAAATCAATATAAGCTTCTGTTTATAATAATAAAAAATTAAAAACGTTTATTTTTCAATCGCTTTACAGCCTGAAATGCCCGGAAGATACTTGCCCGCAACGAAGATTCCTTCACAACCGGGTAAACAATGATGAAAGTATTAATTGTTGAAAGCGAGTTTCTACATCAGGACACCTGGGTCGGTAGCGCCGTTGAGCGTCTGGCGAATGCCTTGAGTCAACAAAATGTTACCGTCATTAAATCAACCTCATTTGATGATGGTTTTGCCATTCTCTCTTCAAATGAAGCCATTGATTGTCTGATGTTCAGTTATCAAATGGAGCATCCAGACGAACATCAAAACGTCAGAGAATTGATCGGTAAACTTCATGAACGCCAGCAAAACGTGCCGGTATTCCTGTTAGGCGATCGGGAAAAATCAATCGCCGCGCTGGATCGCGACCTGCTGGAGCTTGTCGATGAATTCGCCTGGATTCTGGAAGATACTGCCGATTTTATTGCCGGGCGCGCCATCGCCGCGATGACCCGCTACCGTCAACAGTTGTTACCGCCACTGTTCAGCGCGCTGATGAAATATAGCGACATCCATGAGTATTCCTGGGCCGCGCCGGGTCACCAGGGCGGTGTGGGGTTCACTAAAACGCCAGCCGGACGTTTCTACCATGACTATTATGGTGAAAACCTGTTCCGCACCGATATGGGTATCGAACGAACTTCTCTCGGTTCTTTGCTCGACCATACTGGCGCATTTGGCGAAAGTGAAAAATATGCCGCGCGCGTATTTGGTGCCGATCGCTCCTGGTCAGTCGTTGTTGGCACTTCAGGTTCTAACCGCACCATCATGCAAGCCTGCATGACGGATAACGACGTGGTCGTTGTTGACCGTAACTGCCACAAATCCATTGAACAAGGCTTAATGCTGACTGGCGCGAAACCGGTATACATGGTGCCAAGCCGCAACCGCTACGGCATTATCGGGCCAATCTATCCGCAGGAAATGCAGCCTGAAACCTTGCAGAAGAAAATCAGCGAAAGCCCGCTGACTAAAGACAAAGTCGGGCAAAAACCGTCTTACTGCGTGGTGACCAACTGCACCTATGACGGCGTGTGCTATAACGCCAAAGACGCGCAGGATCTGCTGGAAAAAACCTCTGATCGTCTGCACTTCGACGAAGCCTGGTATGGCTACGCACGGTTTAACCCAATCTATGCCGATCACTATGCAATGCGCGGTGAACCGGGCGATCACAATGGCCCAACCGTTTTCGCTACCCACTCCACACATAAACTGCTGAATGCGCTGTCGCAGGCGTCTTATATTCATGTACGTGAAGGTCGGGGCGCGATTAACTTCTCCCGCTTTAATCAGGCATACATGATGCATGCCACCACTTCCCCACTGTATGCCATCTGCGCATCAAACGATGTGGCTGTATCAATGATGGACGGCAACAGCGGTCTGTCACTGACTCAGGAAGTGATCGACGAAGCGGTCGATTTCCGCCAGGCAATGGCACGGTTGTATAAAGAGTTTACTGACGAAGGTAGCTGGTTCTTTAAACCGTGGAATAAAGAAATGGTTACCGATCCGGAAACCGGCAAAACCTATGACTTTGCTGACGCGCCGCGCAAACTGCTGACCACCGTTCAGGACTGCTGGGTAATGCATCCGGGCGAAAGCTGGCACGGCTTTAAAGATATCCCGGACAACTGGAGTATGCTCGACCCGATTAAAGTCAGCATCCTCGCACCGGGGATGGGTGAAGACGGTGAACTGGAAGAGACAGGCGTACCTGCCGCACTGGTTACCGCATGGCTTGGCCACCACGGCATCGTGCCAACTCGCACCACCGATTTCCAGATTATGTTCCTGTTCTCAATGGGCGTGACCCGAGGGAAATGGGGAACTCTGGTTAACACCCTCTGTTCCTTCAAACGCCACTACGACGCCAACACACCACTGGCGCAGGTGATGCCGGAACTTGTTGAACAATATCCTGACACTTACGCGAACATGGGGATTCACGATCTGGGTGACAAAATGTTTGCCTGGCTGAAAGAAAACAACCCAGGAGCACGGTTGAACGAAGCCTATTCCGGCCTGCCGGTGGCGGAAATCACTCCGCGTGAAGCGTACAACGCGATTGTCGACAACAACGTTGAGCTGGTATCCATTGAAAATCTGCCAGGACGCATTGCGGCGAACTCAGTTATCCCGTATCCGCCAGGAATCCCGATGCTGCTGTCTGGTGAAAACTTCGGCGATAAAAACAGTCCGCAGGTAAGTTATTTACGCTCGCTGCAATCCTGGGATCATCATTTCCCTGGATTTGAACACGAAACTGAAGGTACTGAAATTATTGACGGTATTTACCACGTAATGTGTGTGAAAGCGTAACCACTATTCCGCTGAAGGCGTAATTGTTTTAATAACATTACGCCGCCTGGCCTGAGGCCTTTTGAGTATGGCAACGTTTTCATAAAAATTGCTGCAAACAAAAATGTCATGCTTTTTGCGCGGTCCCACCCCGCGCTTTTTTTGTTTATTATTTACCCTTATTTACTCTGTAAAATTTTTTGTACATGAGAAATTACTATAAAAATTTGTAATATTAGTAAAACACGTTATTTTTATGCATGTTTTGATTCGTCATACAATTATATAACCCGTTCCCGGTATCTCTCTATGTTGGCGAGATCCACTATTTTTCTTTGCATTTCAGGAGTACATGTATGAGGATTTGCAGCAACCAACCTTGTATAGTTTTATTAACTGAAAAAGATGTCTGGCTAAGAGTGAATGGGAAAGAGCCTATAAGTTTAAAAGCTAACCATATGGCGTTATTAAGTTGTGAAAATAATATTATCGACGCCTCCTCTCTGAATAACACTTTGATTGCTTATATTAGCCTCGACATCATCAAAGATTATCTCCGTTTTCTGAATAAAGATCTCTCGAAAATACCGGTCTGGCAACGTAGCGCCACACCGATTATTTCCCTGCCATGCCTTACACCAGAGGTGTTTCGCGTTGCAGCGCAACATAGCACAGAGCCTGCTGAAACAGAGTCGGAAAAAGAACGAACACGTGCATTATTATTCACTGTGCTCTCTCGCTTTCTCGACAGTAAAAAATTCCTTTCTCTACTTATGTATATGTTACGTAATTGTGTTAGCGACAGCGTTTATCAAATCATTGAAAGCGATATCCATAAAGACTGGAATCTTAGTATGGTAGCCAGTTGTTTATGTCTTAGCCCAAGTTTGTTAAAGAAAAAGCTGAAAAGCGAAAACACCAGTTATAGCCAAATAATAACCACCTGCCGGATGCGTTATGCTGTAAATGAATTAATGATGGATGGAAAAAATATCTCACAGGTGTCACAGTCCTGTGGCTACAACAGCACGTCTTACTTTATTTCTGTATTTAAAGACTTCTATAGCATGACGCCACTCCATTATGTTAGCCAACACAGAGAACGTTCTGTCGCCTGATTTATAACCTTTACAAAGAGATATATTAATAACGGCATCAGCGATAACCCGACTGACGATAATTCAATGCGCGAATGCAGGCGTATGATATGACGTAATTTATTGTCACGAAGCTCGCCTTCGCAGGAGTTTAATTATGTCTTCGGATGCTGATGCTCACAAAGTGGGCTTAATCCCCGTCACTCTGATGGTATCGGGGAATATTATGGGGTCAGGTGTCTTTCTGTTACCTGCAAACCTGGCCTCGACTGGCGGTATTGCTATATATGGTTGGTTGGTGACGATTATCGGTGCTTTGGCTTTATCGATGGTCTACGCCAAAATGTCGTTCCTCGATCCCAGCCCTGGCGGTTCATATGCCTACGCGCGCCGCTGTTTTGGTCCTTTTCTCGGATATCAAACCAACGTTCTCTACTGGCTGGCCTGCTGGATCGGCAATATCGCCATGGTGGTCATTGGCGTCGGCTATTTGAGCTATTTCTTCCCGCTCCTCAAAGATCCGTGGGTATTAACCATCACCTGCGTGGTGGTGCTGTGGATCTTCGTTCTGCTTAATATCGTCGGTCCGAAAATGATCACCCGCGTGCAGGCCGTCGCTACCGTGCTGGCGCTGATTCCCATCGTCGGGATTGCCGTATTCGGCTGGTTCTGGTTCCACGGAGAAACCTATATGGCGGCATGGAACGTCAGCGGCCTGGGCACCTTCGGCGCGATTCAAAGCACCTTAAACGTTACGCTGTGGTCATTTATCGGGGTGGAAAGTGCGTCTGTTGCAGCGGGTGTGGTGAAAAACCCGAAACGCAACGTCCCTATCGCCACCATTGGCGGGGTATTGATTGCCGCCGTTTGCTATGTGCTCTCGACCACCGCGATTATGGGGATGATCCCCAACGCCGCACTGCGCGTTTCCGCCTCACCTTTCGGTGATGCTGCACGGATGGCGCTGGGTGATACCGCAGGAGCCATTGTCTCCTTCTGTGCGGCGGCTGGTTGCTTAGGTTCGCTGGGTGGCTGGACACTACTGGCCGGGCAAACGGCGAAAGCCGCTGCCGATGACGGTCTGTTCCCACCGATTTTTGCCCGCGTCAACAAAGCAGGCACACCGGTAGCCGGGTTGATTATCGTCGGTATCCTGATGACTATCTTCCAGTTCAGCAGCATTTCGCCAAACGCAACCAAAGAGTTCGGTCTGGTCTCTTCCGTATCGGTAATCTTTACCCTGGTGCCTTATCTTTATACCTGTGCCGCTTTACTGCTTTTAGGCCACGGTCACTTTGGTAAAGCGCGTCCGGCGTATCTGGCCATCACCACTATCGCCTTCCTTTACTGCATCTGGGCGGTAGTCGGTTCTGGCGCACAAGAGGTCATGTGGTCATTCGTCACGCTGATGGTGATCACCGCAATGTACACACTGAACTACAACCGACTGCATAAAAACCCCTATCCTTTAGATGCACCAATAAGCAAAGATTAAGCCCCCTTAATCCAGCAAACATAAAAGCCAACCTTAAGAACTTAAGGTTGGCTTAACTTTGCTTTGCGAGCATATGCGCACTTTGTTCGATGGAAACACCGTGATGTTGAAGCGCCTTCTAAAAAGACCCTCTTTGAATTTACTCGCCTGGCTATTGCTGGCCTCTTTTTATATTGCTATCTGCCTGAACATTGCCTTTTTTAAACAGGTTTTACAGGCGCTACCGCTGGATTCAATGCATAACGTGCTGGTTTTCTTGTCGATGCCGGTCGTCGCGTTCAGCGTGATTAATCTTGTCCTGACGCTAGGCTCTTTCTTATGGCTTAATCGTCCACTGGCCTGCCTGTTTATTCTTGTCGGCGCGTCTGCGCAATATTTCATAATGACTTATGGCATCGTCATCGACCGTTCGATGATTGCCAATATCATGGATACCACACCTGCGGAAAGCTACGCGTTAATGACACCGCAGATGTTATTAACGCTAGGGTTAAGTGGGGTTCTTGCTGCACTGATTGCCTGCTGGGTAAAAATCAAACCCGCAGCCTCACGCCTGCGTAGCGTTCTTTTCCGTGGAGCCAATATTCTGATTTCTGTGCTGCTGATTCTGCTGGTCGCCGCGTTGTTTTATAAAGACTACGCCTCGCTGTTTCGTAACAACAAAGAGCTGGTGAAATCCTTAAGCCCCTCCAACAGCATTGTTGCCAGTTGGTCATGGTATTCCCACCAGCGACTGGCAAATCTGCCGCTGGTTCGCATTGGCGAGGATGCACACCGCAACCCGTTAATGCAAAACGAGAAACGTAAAAATCTGACCATCTTGATCGTCGGCGAAACCTCGCGGGCAGAGAATTTCTCACTCAATGGCTACTCGCGTGAAACTAATCCACGGCTGGCGAAAGATAATGTGGTCTATTTCCCCAATACCGCGTCTTGCGGCACGGCAACGGCTGTCTCTGTGCCATGCATGTTCTCGGATATGCCGCGTGAGCATTACAAAGAAGAGCTGGCACAGCACCAGGAAGGCGTGCTGGATATCATTCAGCGAGCGGGCATTAATGTGTTGTGGAATGACAACGACGGTGGCTGCAAAGGTGTCTGCGACCGCGTACCGCACCAGAATGTCACCGCGCTGAACCTGCCCGGCCAGTGCATCAACGGCGAATGCTATGACGAGGTGCTGTTCCACGGGCTGGAAGAGTACATCAATAACCTGCAAGGTGATGGCGTGATTGTCTTACACACCATCGGTAGCCACGGCCCGACCTATTACAACCGCTATCCGCCGCAGTTCAGGAAATTTACCCCCACCTGCGACACCAACGAGATCCAGACCTGTTCCAAAGAACAACTGGTGAACACTTACGATAATACGTTGCTCTACGTCGACTATATTGTTGATAAAGCAATTAATCTGCTGAAAGAACATCAGGATAAATTTACCACCAGCCTGGTTTATCTTTCTGACCACGGTGAATCGTTAGGTGAAAATGGCATCTATCTACACGGCCTGCCTTATGCCATCGCGCCTGATAGCCAAAAACAAGTACCGATGCTGCTGTGGTTGTCGGAGGATTATCAAAAGCGGTATCAGATTGACCAGAGCTGCCTGCAAAAACAGGCACAAACACAGCACTATTCACAGGACAATTTATTCTCAACCCTGTTGGGATTAACCGGCGTCGAGACGAAGTATTACCAGGCTGCGGATGATATTCTGCAAACTTGCAGGAGAGTGACTGAATGAAAATACTGATTGTTGAAGACGATACGCTGTTATTGCAGGGGCTGATTCTGGCGGCACAAACCGAAGGCTACGCGTGCGATGGCGTCACGACCGCGCGGATGGCGGAACAAAGCCTGGAAGCCGGGCACTACAGCCTGGTGGTGCTGGATTTAGGGTTACCCGACGAAGATGGACTGCATTTTCTCGCCCGTATCCGGCAGAAAAAATACACCCTGCCGGTACTGATCCTCACCGCTCGCGACACCCTGACCGACAAAATCGCCGGGCTGGATGTCGGTGCCGATGACTATCTGGTAAAACCTTTTGCGCTGGAAGAGTTACACGCCCGCATCCGCGCCCTGCTGCGACGCCATAATAATCAGGGCGAAAGCGAGTTGATTGTTGGCAATCTGACGCTGAATATGGGGCGCCGTCAGGTATGGATGGGCGGCGAAGAATTGATTCTGACGCCCAAAGAATATGCTCTGCTATCGCGGCTGATGCTCAAAGCAGGCAGCCCGGTGCATCGGGAAATTCTCTACAACGATATCTATAACTGGGACAACGAACCCTCGACCAACACCCTGGAAGTGCATATCCACAACCTGCGCGACAAAGTGGGCAAAACACGTATCCGCACCGTGCGCGGCTTTGGCTATATGCTGGTCGCGAATGAGGAAAACTAATTGAATCTGATGCGTTTTCTGCGCCGACCAATGTCGCTGCGTCAACGGCTGATATTGACCATCGGCGCTATTCTGCTGGTTTTTGAGCTGATTAGCGTCTTTTGGCTATGGCATGAAAGTACCGAGCAAATTCAGCTCTTTGAGCAGGCGCTACGTGACAATCGCAACAACGATCGCCACATCATGCGTGAGATCCGCGAAGCGGTCGCCAGCCTGATTGTCCCCGGCGTCTTTATGGTCAGCCTGACGCTATTTATCTGCTATCAGGCGGTGCTTCGCATCACCCGCCCGCTGGCGGAGCTGCAAAAAGAGCTGGAAGCGCGCACCGCTGACAACTTAACGCCCATAGCCATTCACAGTGCCACCCTCGAAATCGAAGCGGTGGTTTCGGCGTTGAACGATCTGGTCAGTCGCCTGACCAGCACGCTGGATAACGAAAGGTTGTTTACCGCTGACGTCGCTCACGAACTGCGAACGCCGCTGGCGGGAGTGCGTTTGCATCTGGAACTGCTGGCGAAAACGCATCACATTGATGTAGCGCCGTTAGTCGCACGGCTTGATCAGATGATGGAGAGCGTCTCCCAGTTGTTGCAACTGGCGCGCGCCGGACAGTCATTTTCTTCCGGTAATTATCAGCATGTAAAACTGCTGGAAGATGTGATCCTGCCCTCCTATGACGAACTCAGCACCATGCTCGACCAGCGTCAACAAACCTTGCTGTTACCAGAGAGCGCCGCCGACATCACCGTTCAGGGCGATGCAACCCTGCTGCGGATGTTATTGCGTAATCTGGTAGAAAACGCCCATCGCTATAGTCCAGCAGGCAGCAACATTATGATTCAGCTGCAAGAAGATGGCGGTGCGGTAATGGCGGTTGAAGATGAAGGGCCTGGCATTGATGAGAGTAAATGCGGAGAGTTGAGCAAAGCGTTTGTACGAATGGACAGCCGTTATGGCGGGATTGGTCTGGGATTAAGTATTGTCAGCCGCATCACACAGTTGCATCACGGGCAGTTTTTCCTGCAAAACCGGGAAGAGGCTTCCGGTACGCGCGCCTGGGTACGGCTGAAGAAAGATCAATACGTGGCAAACCAGATATAGAGAAAGCTGCTGACTACCAGCACGCTAAACACAGTCGTTAAACTTTCATAAACACGGTTTTTCATTGCACTCTCCTCCGTTGTCCTGGAGGAGAGTATGCGCGTCAGAGATTAAGTGAACCTTAAGAGTTCGATTGTTGGCCTGATAAGAGAGTGTCGCATCAGGCAATCCGTTTCAGCTTACTCATCAATTCGCGGATGTTGCTGCACCAGGCGGGTACGTTTCGCCTGCAAATCGGCAATTTCCTGGTCAATATCCTCGATTTTCTGCTCAATATTATCGTAATGCTCGACGAGAATTTCCTTCGCTTCCTGCAAATCTGACGCCGCAGGCGTCGCACCTTTCAGTGGACGATTCGCCGTCTCTTTCATGGTCACGCCAGTGATTAAACCAACCACCGCCACTACCATCAGGTAATAGGCAGGCATCATCAGATTATGCGAGCTTTCCACCAGCCAGGCCGCCAGCGTTGGCGTCAGACCGGCAACCAGCACCGAAATATTAAATGCCGCCGCCAGCGCACTGTAACGGATATGTGTCGGGAACATCGCTGGCAAGGTAGAGGCCATAACACCCGTAAAGCAGTTAAGGATCACCGCCAGCATCAGCAACCCGGCGAAAATCAGGCCGATAATATTGCTGTTAATCAGGATAAACGCCGGGATCGCCAGCGCAAACAACGCAACACTGCCGAGGATCACAAACGGACGACGGCCAAAACGGTCACTCAGCAAGCCCATCACCGGCTGAACAAACAGCATACCGATCATAATCGCGATAATAATCAGCACCCCGTGGTCTTCGGAGTAATGCAGGTTATGCGACAAATAACTCGGCATATAAGTCAGCAACATGTAGTAAGTCACGTTGGTGGCGATCACCAGACCAATACATGTCAACAGACTGCGCCAGTGTTTGGTGGCAATCTCTTTAAACGAGACTTTCGGGCCATCCTGCAAACCTTCGCGGTCACCCTGTTCCAGTTTCTCAACATGTTGCTGGAACGCTGGCGTCTCTTCTAAAGCATGACGAAGATAAAGCCCAATAATTCCCAGCGGCAGCGCGATAAAGAACGGAATACGCCAGCCCCAGTCAAGGAAGTTCTCTTCGCCGACAATGGTCGAAATCAACACCACCACACCCGCACCCAGCACAAACCCGGCAATAGAACCGAAGTCCAGCCAGCTGCCCATAAAGCCACGTTTACGGTCAGGTGAGTATTCCGCAACAAATATCGACGCTCCGGTATATTCACCGCCGACCGAGAAACCTTGTGCCATCTTACAGATCAACAGCAAAATCGGCGCCCAAATACCAATAGAGGCGTAGGACGGTATTAAACCGATACAGAACGTACTGATCGACATAATCACAATAGTGATAGCGAGGATCTTCTGGCGACCATATTTATCGCCCAACATACCGAAGAAGAGTCCGCCAAGCGGTCGAATCAGAAAGGGAACGGAGAAGGTGGCAAGTGCAGCAACCATCTGCACGCTGGGGTCAGCCCCCGGGAAAAATACTTTACCTAATGCGTAAGCAACAAAGCCATAAACACCAAAATCGAACCATTCCATTGCATTACCCAGCGATGCTGCAGTAATGGCTTTTCGCAGTTTACCGTCATCAATAATGGTGACATCACGAAGGGTTATCGGTTTTACTTTTTTCCTTTTCAGCATAGCTTTCCTCGCAGAGTAAGCCCATTTCCGCACGCGTCAGGCAAATAGACGCGGCGCCCGCAAAAGGGGAGCGGGAATTGCAGGGTGCAATCTCTGTAACAAGCGTAGCTGGTTTGCTTACACGATCCGATTAAGGATTGTACAATCAAACCTGTTGACGCCTGAATTGGGCTGTTAATGACCTTTTTACCCTACCAGCGTTTAAATTTGTGATCAACTTCACACATTGATTTCGTTGAGCACTCATTGATGTAACTGATTATTTACAGTCAATTTACAGAGAAGATTTCTTCGACCATTGCCCCCGCCAGACGTTGTGCTGAACAGAGCCGTGGCATCCCCAACGCGACGGTTTGCCAGCGTTGGGTTACTGACCAGCAAACAGGCTGCTTATCGGCATCCGACCACTTGCCCAGCCAACTTAAAAAGTCTGCATGATCCCCGCCTGTCGAGGCTCCAGGAGGGGAAAACCACTGATGGTAATAATGGCGAGTGGTCGGTGCCGCATTGATACTATCTGCCAGATATTGCGTCGCTTTCACGCGTAAATCGTCAAGCAACGACGCCGCTGCTTGTGGATTACCCAGACGACAGGCATCACCAAACGCTCCCCAGCGCAGCTCCTCCAGAGCAATAAAACAACGTCCCGGTAGCGACCAGGCGTTATACGCACCAGCACGCCAGCGGGTAAAAATTTGCTCACTCTGCTCACCTGCCTGAACCAGTAACCCTCGTTGCATTAACGCTTTTTCCTTCCAGCGACAGCGGGCAGAAAACCACTCATACAACGCGGCGATTTGCTGGGGAAGTTCCGGGAAAGCAGAGTACGAACGGTGATCCATTTTTTGCAATAGTGCCAGATGTTGCGCGATCTGCGTCAGCGCCAGATGACCGGGATCAAGCATCGCCGCCAGTTTTTCCACCAATGTCAGGCGCAGGCTAAGTGGCGCATTTAACATTCCGGCATTCGCCCACGTCTGAAGCTGTGCGCGCGCAAGGATCTCCTGCATCAGTCGTTCACGAAGCTGCTGCTGATGGGTTTGTGGATAGCGGGCATCATCGCCCTGCGCCAGATCCACCAAAAAGCGGGGATAAACTGACTCCAGTACGCGACCAGAGCCGTCCAGTAACGTCTTTGTCAATACTGTTCTGCCATGAAAAGAGTTTGAATATCATCGCGTAACAACTGAGAGTCCGTATAAATCCAGCCATGAATCATCACGGTCTGTTGCAATTGCTGCTGCATCATCCTGACCACGGATTCATTTTGTTGACGCAGAGCCAGACTATCGCGTAAACGCGCCTGTAATTCCGTCAAACATAACGCGAAATCAGCGAAAAAAGTGTTCATGCCTGCCGTGACAGAATCATCGACCTGAACCGCCAAAGCTTTAGCCATTTGTTGGCAATAAAGGTCTACTTCTTCGGTTAACGTTCGTTGTAGCGCACTGTAATCAACGGCCTCTGGCGGTGATTTCTCACCACCCCGTCCCCAGTCAGGCTGATTCAGCCAGCGCGAGAACGTCTCACGCACAATGCCAAAACGGCTGCTCTGCTCATCCATTGCTTCCTGGTGGGATATTGCATCACTGAACAGCTGGCGAGTATTGAAGTGTGGGACTGCGCCGTGAAAAGCAGGAAAATGAAAGCCGGGGCGAAACCCGGACTCATTCAATTCTGTTTTTACCCGCTGCTCGATGGGGTGAATAACATCGCTTAACACCCGGCAAAGGGTTGATTCCAGTTCAGCAAAACGCAGCGTAAAGTCACGGCTGATTTTGGTCTGTGCCGCCTGTAACAGCGTCTCGCAGCGGGTACGAATCTCGCTTAACGGCCATGAATCATGTTGAAACAGCACTGCTAACTGGGTATTCACCTCGTCTTGCTGCTGACGCAGAAAGTCGTTGGCTGATGCCAGAGCCACCTCGATTTCATGTTTAATCTCGCCACTCACCTGCACCTGATTAAGCTGCAATAGCTGCATATTTTCTTCAACCTGGAGGATATTTTGCCGCAATTGCTCGCAAACGACGTTCAGCCCGTGTGCGCGAAAATCAAGGTATTCCCGCGCTTGTTGGGCATAATTCAACAACTTATGCGAGGCAGATCGCAGAGCATATAACGACGCGTTGGCGTAGGCGGCATGGAGTAATGCCTGAACCGGTTGGGCGAACAGCGAATCTTCCCACAGTTGATCGGCAGCATGGCGAATATGGTCGATATCTGCCAGATCGGCATTGCACCAGCGCCTGCCAAGCGCGGCATGGGCAAAATCCTCCACCCAGCGTTGTTGCTCCGGTGCTGGCAACTTACCATTGTTAGCTAACTCATGACGTGCCCGATTTGCCAGATAGCCCCACATCGACGATACCGGAAATATCTGCCCTGGCGTAACACAACCTTTCATCAACGTCCCGGAAATCAGCGCCCGCACCTGTTCAGCATCGTCACTGTTACGATCCTGCTGATCGAACTTATTGACGAGCACATACAGCGGTACTGATTTCCCCACCGCTAAAACCGCCTCACGCACTTCTTCATCGGAGATTGACTTCAGTTGCGTATAGTCCAGCACCGCCAGCACTGCGGAGGCGCGCGCCAGTTGCTCGTTAAGCATTTTTTGCAGATGCGGTTGTCCGGCTTCATTCGGTCCGGGGGTATCCAGCAGCGTCAACTGCCCGGGATAACTCTCCAGCCCTGCCAGATGGACAAACTCCACTTCAATAACCGGAATATGCTCAATGGCGGCGTAAGCAGAAAAAGGAAAATCGACGTCCAGCGCCTTCGCCAGACGCACCAAATCATTCAAACTTTTCAGGCAATGAAAAATTGGCTGGGCACCAAGATAATATTTTTCAAAAGCAACGCCATTTTCGATCCGCTGCATAAGCGCACGCATATCTTTATCTATTTCCAGCAGTTCGGTCAGATGCTCAATATCGCAATCGCGCAGGCGTTGTTGTAATTTTTGGATTAAACAGTCGATTGGTGCGACATGCGAAAAATGCAGCACCGGTTCTTTTTGCCCCGGCGTATGGCGAATAAGCGTCGGCAGCGCAGTCATAGGGCGATTGCGATTAGGCAGAACTTCAGTGCCAACAATAGCGTTAATGGTGGTTGATTTCCCTGCTTTCATGGTGCCAATAATCGCCAGCACCATTTCCAGACGGGAAATTTTTCGCAGCTCATTATTCAGCATTGCGTGACGCTCGGCGATATTAGGCTGACTCCAGGGTAAAGCCAGTGGTGGTGCATCTTCTCCGGGCACAGAGAGCGGCATTTTTTCCAGTAACTGCAACTGTTGTCTGGAAAGCTGTAACAGACGTTCAGCCTCCTGACTTAACTCATATATTGTCTGTGTGTACATGGAAAATTCTTCCTTAAAGCAAATTTCATTATTTTTATTTAGCCAGATCGTTTTTTCGTTCTGTTGTCGGCTTTTATAATTACTGCAGGAAATAATTTTTATATTTAATATGTTGTTTTTATTCGGATGAATAAATCTCTTCCGACAAGTTAAAAGTCAGAAAGATAAAATAACAATTTAATTAAAAAAAGAACAAGAAGAGAGTTAACCTTAACTTAAATAATAAACAGAGGCAAAAAGATTATTTTCTTTTTGCGTTGTCTTTCAAATGAAAACGATCGTCGACTAAAATCAGCAGTACCCCCGACAAACGCAGGGATTTTGTGTATAATTGCGGCCTTTTTCGGCAATCTGCCGTTTTTTGGCGCTTTTGCCCTGCTGACTTTTGAGGAAATCCACATGTCATTACCACACTGCCCGAAATGCAACTCCGAATACACCTACGAAGATAACGGCATGTACATCTGCCCGGAATGCGCCTACGAATGGAACGACGCTGAACCTGCGCAGGAAAGCGACGAGCTGATCGTTAAAGATGCTAACGGCAACCTGCTGGCTGACGGCGACAGCGTTACCATCATTAAAGATCTGAAGGTGAAAGGTAGCTCTTCGATGCTGAAAATCGGCACCAAAGTGAAAAACATCCGCCTGGTTGAAGGCGACCATAACATCGATTGCAAAATCGACGGTTTTGGTCCAATGAAACTGAAATCTGAGTTTGTGAAAAAGAACTGATTTCGAATGCCGGGTGCGATACATCCGGCAACGGTGCCAAATGCCTGATGCGACGCTTGCGCGTCTTATCAGGCCTACAAATTCCCGCGCCATCCGTAGGCCGGAATAAGGCGTTTACGCCGCATCCGGCAACGGTGCCAATGCCTGATGCGACGCTTGCGCGTCTTATGAGGCCTACTCTTCATCTGTACAAAATTCAAACTACACTTAACTGACTTCTCTTAACTGAGGTCACCATCATGCCGTTAAGCCCCTATATCTCTTTTGCCGGTAACTGTGCCGACGCCATAGCCTATTACCAACGCACGTTAGATGCGGAACTGCTCTATAAAATCAGCTTTGGGGAAATGCCGAAACCCGCGCAGGAAAGCTCCGAAGGTTGTCCTTCAGGGATGCAATTTCCCGATACTGCCATCGCCCATGCTAACGTGCGCATTGCCGGAAGCGACATCATGATGAGCGATGCCATACCGTCAGGAAAAGCCAACTACTCCGGATTTACGTTGGTGCTCGATTCGCAACAGGTCGAGGAAGGGAAACGTTGGTTTGACAACCTTGCCGCCAACGGAAAAATCGAAATGGACTGGCAGGAAACCTTCTGGGCACATGGCTTCGGCAAAGTTACCGATAAATTTGGAGTGCCGTGGATGATTAATGTCGTTAAGCAGCAGTCAACACAATAGCCGGGCTTTAATAGCTGATGGGGAGAATTAGGGGGAGGGGCGATGCCTGCCCCATACCCAACATCACCGCCCATACTCATCTTCCATTCTCCGCTCTTCATCTTCCAGCTGCCGACGCTCCTGATCAAGCTGGCGCTGGCGGTCGTCCAGCTGCCTGCGGCGATCTTCAAACTGGCGGCGGCGGTCGTCATATTGTCTGCGACGATCGTCGCTCACTTGACGCTGCCAGCCGTCGTCGCGCGAATCTTCATAGTCACGCCCACGGTCAGGGTTATAAGCGTCGTTAATCGCCTGCTGAATATTACCAATCGTGTCGTCGATAATATCGGCCTGAGCCGGAACGGTGGTCAGCGTGAGCAGGGTTAAAAGAAAGAGCGTGGAGTAAGGTTTCATAAGACAGTCTCTGTGATGGACTGGCTTAACGTTAGTTGAGTGTGAATAACCGGAGTAGCGGAGTAATCTCAAATACGGTAAGGCGCAGACTCTTCCATTAGCTGGATAGCTCGCCGTTTATTTTCCGCCACCAGCACAATGCTATGACATTTTTGATCCGGAGAAATACTCCAGATACGTTCTTCCGGAATGCAGCCACCATCGTAGATCACTTTCGTGCCATCGTAAGGCCAAAATGTCTCTTGTTCAGTGTCTAATATAAACACCGAAATCTGATCGGACTCGCGCGCGATCTTCTGCCAGAGCATCTTCCCGCCATCATACTGATCAAAATCGCTGATGAGTGTGATTCCGCATTGCAGGATTAACGCTTCATACAGTCGCGTTGCCAGAACTTTATCGCGTTCACCTGGGGAGACGCAGATACCTTCCACTTGTACCAGATCCGAGTCTTCCCACCAGCGTTCAACGGCAATAATATCGCTGCCGAACTCTTTTTTACGCTGCAGGTCGAGAGCGGCGAGTACCCGATGACGTGGCACGCCTGCAAAAACTTCAATGTCCGCTTCAATGATGGCCGCTCTTGGCGTCTGGCTGTCATAAATCACCTGTAACAGACGCCCGGAAAGCTCGATCTCTTCCACCACGCGAAAAGAACGAGCAACCGTCATTGGGCTATAGGTGGTTGGCATCACGATCATATGTGAATCGCCTCTTGTCAGTACTGACATAATTCCTTTTATATCCCATTCAGAGCAGAATTGTTCACAATAGCAGCACGTTTGCTCCAGGCCTCTTGATAAATTCTGAAAATCATCCTTCAATTTGCCCCAATGCCTGCGCCAGTTGCACGCGGGTAAAAGGTTTGCGCAGCAGCGCCACTTCTGGCAACGCGGGGTTATAGCTGGGGCGTAAATCCTGACCACTGATGAGCAGCAGCGTCAGGTGTGGGTAGCGTTTGCGTGCTGCATTGACCACTTCTGCGCCGCTCATACCGCCTGGGAGCATTAAGTCGCTGATAAAAATATCGATTTCCACTGATGCCGCCAGCAGATCCAGCGCCTGTTCGCCGCTGCTGGCTTCCAGCGTCAAATAGCCCAGCAGGTGCAACTGTTCGCAGATTGTCTGGCGTACTGCAGCTTCATCTTCCAGCACCAACACCAGCTTATCGCCGCTGACGGCTGTCTGTTCTACAACCGCTGACGATACATTTTTCGCCGCCAACAACGCACGGGGAAGCTGTAGTCTGACTGTCGTTCCCTGCCCCTGTGCACTTTCGATTTCCACCCTCCCGCCGGACTGACGCACGAAACCATAGACCATCGACAAGCCTAGTCCGCTGCCACTGCCCGTCTGTTTGGTGGTAAAGAACGGCTCGAATACCTGGCTTTTCACCTCCTGCGACATTCCACAGCCATGATCGATAACCTCCAGAGCCACCATGTCCTGACGCTGCCCACTGCTACGGGTGACACGCTGGTTCCAGGTGCGGATTTTGAGGGTTCCCGTCAGCCCTTCCATCGCATCACGAGCGTTCATCACCAGGTTGATGATGGCGTTTTCCAGTTGGCTGACGTCAATCCACGCAGGCCACGCCGGAGACTGTGCTTCAATCTCCAGCGTCAGCGTTGTCGGTAAGGAGTGGCGCATCAATTCGCTTAACTCTTCCAGTAATGTTTTCAGTTCAATGGCTTGTGGATGTAAGGACTGCTTGCGGGAAAACGCCAGCAGCCGTTGGGTTAGTAGCGCGCCACGTTCGGCGGCTTGCTGCGCCCGTTGTATTCGCGGCGCGTCGGGCGAGTCCGTGTTCACCAGCTCCAGGCTGCCAATAATCACCGCCAACAGATTATTAAAATCATGCGCCAGTCCCCCCGTCAGTTGCCCGACCGCTTTTAGTTTCTGGCTGTGCAACAGCGCCTCTTCCAGCCCCTGCCGCTCGGTTTGAGCAATCTCCATCTGCGTGGTTTTCTCTTTCAGCAGCCGTGACGTCCGCTCAAGCGATGCGGTATTACGGGCGAAGACGTTAAAGGCGCGTGCCAGTTCACCTAACTCATCGCGCCGCTGTAACGCCGGAAAGCTGACGTCTGCTTCACCGTGCGCCAGACGGCTCATGGCGCGGGAAATCGCCGTCAGGTTTGAGCCGAGATTGCGATAGATGTACCAACCTGCAAATGCGGTGATCACCACCGCTAACAGGGCAAAAATCATGATCACCCTCTCGCCGGAGCGCAGATCCTGGTAACTTTGTGCTACCCGCTGACCGGAAAGCATCGCCACCTGTTCGGCATAATGGTTTATATCGCTGTTAAGGATCGCCACCAGAGCTTTGATGTGAAACATATACCAGCTAATTGCCAGATCGCTTTGCTCCAGTGACGCCGAAAGCGGCGCGAGTTTGCGCAGTTCACGATTAAAATCAGTAAGTAGCGTATTTACTAACGGCGTATCACTATGAGTCGGCAGAGCTGACATCACTTCAACCAGTTGATGAATAATCGCCTGCGGTGCTGGAGTGGCAATGGCGGCAACGATCAGCCGGTTCATCTCGTTAAGCAAAAGATCATCTTCCGCGTAAGTGACTTTTTGCAGATGCCGCAGATAACTTAAGTTTTGATATAGCGAACTTAACAGCGCGTTACGTTCCAGGTGCCGCCTTTGCCCCCGCTCCAGCATTCCGCCGACGCTGGTTTGCAGTTCATTACTGCGCTGGATGATTCGCGCCACCAGCCCGGCGTCCTGCTGTGCTAAAGGCGCGTTCGCCAGTTGTGCAAGCGAGCTTTTTAATGCCCGCTGTGTCTCCTGCAATCGCTCGGCTTCACCTTTATATTCCAGCGCCCCCACCACCTGTGATAATCGCACCGCCGCTGTCGCCACGTTTGCGGTGTCGCGCGCCAGATTCAGGCTGCCGGTCATATCATCCACCGTTTGCTGCTGCACCTGCTCCTGCATCTGGCTGGCATGACGAAAGCCCATTACCGCCACGCCGCTGACCATCAGCGTCACCGCCACCACAAGCAAATTTAAAAGCAGCAACCGCCCGCGCGCGCTGGCAAAAAAGTGACGTCCGGGGTGCGCCATATCACGCTCCGTAAAGAAAAATCGCAATATGACAAATATGAACGGCTTCTGACATTTTGCATTTACTTTCCTGTGATGGAGTGCTGATATCGACAACCTCGCAGGAGTCCGCCATGAACAGCACGCCAGTTCTGGAGATGCGCAATATTGCCAAAGCCTTCGGCAAATTTTACGCGCTCAAAGGGGTGGATTTGACGGTTTACCCTGGCGAGATCCATGCCCTGATGGGGGAAAACGGCGCCGGAAAAAGCACGCTGATGAAGGTGCTGGCGGGGGCGTATACCGCCACCAGTGGCGAGATCCTGATAGACGGCAAACCCTTTCACATTCGCACACCGAAAGATGCCTTAAGCGCCGGTATTACGCTGATTTATCAGGAGATGCAGCTGGCACCGAATCTGACGGTGGCAGAAAATATTTTCCTCGGCAGCGAGCTTTCCCACGGCGGGCTGGTGCAGCGTAAAGAGATGCTGGTGCAGGCGCAAAAAGTGATCGACCGCCTCGGCGCGCAGTTTAACGCCAGCGATAAAGTCATGACGCTGACCATCGCCGAGCAACAGCAGGTCGAAATCGCCCGCGCGTTGCATCGCAACAGCCGCATTCTGGTGATGGACGAACCTACCGCCGCCCTCTCCTCCCGCGAAACTCACCGCCTGTTTGAACTGATTATGCGACTGCGCGATGAAGGGATGGCGATTATCTACATCAGCCACCGCATGGCAGAAGTGTATGAGCTTTCCGATCGCGTCAGCGTGCTGCGTGACGGGCAATACGTTGGCAGCCTGACCCGCGACAATCTCAACGCCGGGGAACTGGTGCGGATGATGGTCGGCAGGCCGCTGAGCGATCTGTTCAATAAAGAGCGCGATATCCCGCTCGGCAAAGCCCGCCTGAACGTTCACCACCTGACCGACGGCGGCAAAGTCCAGCCGAGTAGCCTGCTGGTGCGTTCCGGCGAAATTGTCGGCCTCGCCGGGCTGGTGGGCGCCGGACGTTCCGAACTGGCGCAGTTAATTTTCGGCGTGCGGAAAGCGACAGGCGGAATGATTGAAGTCGATGGCGAACCGGTGGTGATCCACTCCCCGCGCGAAGCCATCGATCTTGGCATTGGTTTTCTCACCGAAAACCGCAAAGAACAGGGATTGTTCCTTGAAATGGCGGCAGCCGAAAACATCACCATGGCAACCCTGGAGCGCGATGCCAGCTGGGGGATGCTCAATCGCAAAAAAGCACAAACCATTTCCGATGACGCCATTAAGTTGCTCAACATCCGCGTGCCTCATGCCCAGGTGCGAGCAGGTGGGCTTTCGGGCGGTAATCAGCAAAAACTGTTGATCTCCCGCTGGGTGGCGATTGACCCACGCATTTTACTGCTCGATGAACCCACGCGCGGCGTGGATGTCGGCGCAAAAAGCGAGATCTACCGGATCATGAACGAGATGGCGCGCAAGGGCGTGGCGATCCTGATGATCTCCAGCGAACTGCCGGAGATAGTCGGGATGAGCGATCGCGTTTATGTAATGCGCGAAGGCAGCATTGCCGGTGAGTTAAACGGCAACAACATCACCCAGGAAAACATTATGACCTTAGCGACCGGCGTCAACGACGCCCATTCCCAGGCGGTGCGCTCATGACGACATCTGCAAAGACCTCTGCCAAAAAAATGTTAATGAGCGATCTGATGCAAACGGTCGGCATTTTGCCGATTCTGATCCTGATCGTGGCGGTTTTTGGCTTTATCGCGCCAAACTTTTTTACCGAAAGCAACCTGCTGAATATTACCCGCCAGGCGTCGATCAACATTGTGCTGGCGGCAGGAATGACCTTCATCATTTTGACCGGCGGGATCGATCTTTCTGTAGGTTCAATTCTCGGCACCACGGCGGTGGCGGCAATGGTCGTCTCCCTTAGCCCGGAGTTCGCCATGCTGTCGATTCCAGCGGCGCTGATGCTCGGCCTGCTGCTGGGGTTGTTCAACGGCGCACTGGTGGCCTTTGCCGGATTGCCGCCATTTATCGTCACGCTCGGCACCTATACGGCGCTACGCGGGGCGGCGTATCTGCTGGCAGACGGCACCACGGTCATCAACTCCAACATTAATTTCGAGTGGATAGGTAATAACTATCTCGGGCCGGTCCCGTGGCTGGTGGTGATTGCGCTGGCGGTGATCGTGGTGTGCTGGTTTATTCTGCGCCGCACCACACTTGGCGTTCATATCTACGCCGTCGGCGGCAATATGCAGGCGGCGCGTCTTACCGGCATTAAGGTCTGGCTGGTGCTGCTGTTTGTTTATGGCATGAGCGGCCTGCTTTCAGGGCTGGGCGGGATTATGAGCGCCTCGCGGCTATACAGCGCCAACGGCAACTTAGGCATGGGTTACGAACTGGACGCCATTGCGGCGGTGATCCTCGGCGGCACCAGTTTTGTTGGCGGGATCGGCACCATCACCGGCACGCTGGTCGGCGCGCTGATTATCGCCACGCTCAACAACGGCATGACCTTAATGGGCGTCTCTTACTTCTGGCAGTTGGTGATCAAAGGGGCGGTGATCATCATTGCGGTGCTGATCGACAAATACCGTACCCGACATCATCAAAGCGCATAACAACAATACCCTACACATGAGGAATACAGTATGAGATTGAAGCCCTTAGTGACCGCGCTCTGTGCAGGCGCGCTGCTGGCTGCGGCACCGTTCGCCCAGGCGAAAGAACTGAAATCGATAGGCGTAACGGTAGGCGACCTGGCGAACCCGTTCTTCGTACAGATAACCAAAGGCGCGGAGCTGGAAGCGCGTAAACTGGCAGGCGATAACGTCAAAGTGACGCTGGTTTCCAGCGGCTACGATCTGGGCCAGCAGGTGTCGCAAATTGACAACTTTATCGCCGCTAACGTCGATATGATCATCCTTAACGCTGCCGATTCAAAAGGGATCGGCCCGGCGGTGAAACGGGCGAAAGACGCCGGGATCGTGGTCGTCGCGGTTGACGTAGCAGCAGAAGGTGCCGACGCCACCATTACTTCCGATAATACCCAGGCGGGCGAAATGGCCTGTAAATACATCACCGATCGCCTGAAAGGCAAAGGCAACGTGGTGATCATCAACGGGCCGCCGGTGTCCGCCGTGCAGAACCGCGTCGAAGGCTGCCAGACCGAATTTAAACGCCATCCTGACATCAAGGTGCTCTCTGACAACCAAAACGCCAAGGGCAGTCGTGAAGGCGGGCTGGAGGTGATGACCGGGCTGCTGGCGGCGAATCCGAAGATCGACGGCGTGTTTGCGATTAACGATCCCACCGCGATCGGCGCCGATCTGGCAGCAAAACAGGCACAACGTAACGAGTTCTTTATTGTTGGCGTGGATGGTAGCCCGGACGCCGAAGAGGCGCTGAAGCGTGAGAACTCATTGTTTGTCGCGACTCCCGCACAAGACCCACAGGTGATGGCGGCGAAAGCCGTCGAGATCGGTTATGACATTTTGCAGGGTAAACCCGCGCCGAAAGAGCCGGTGCTGATCCCGGTGACGATGATCGACAAAGACAACGTCGGCAATTACAAAGGCTGGACGGTGAAATAAGTCCGAAGCCGGGCGGCGACGCTGCCCGGCGGTAGCGCATTAGCTAATCCAGGAGCTGGCATGATGGAACGTAAAGGTATTATCGCAGCAGGAAATATGCTGGTTGATCACGTCCACCAGATTATCCAGTGGCCGGAGCGCGGCTGGCTGGCGGAGATCACCCACAGCGAACGCTCTACCGGTGGCGCGCCGCTTAACGTCCTGCTGACGCTGGCGAAAATGCGCGCCGGGCTGCCTTTGCAGACGGTCGGGCTAATCGGTCAGGACAGCGATGGCGATTACATTATGGCGATGCTGGAGCAATATCACGTCAACCGCCAGCATGTGCAGCGCACCACTTTTGCGCCGACGTCGATGTCGCAGGTGATGACCGATCCCAGCGGGCAGCGCACCTTTTTCCATTCTCCAGGCGCTAACCGGCTGCTGGATCTTCCGGCGTTCGACCAGCTTGATAGCAGCATGAAAATCTTCCATCTCGGTTATCTGCTGTTGCTCGAAAGCCTGGATATGCCAGACGATGTTTATGGCACTCGCAGCGCCCGCCTGCTGGCGCAGATGCATGACGCTGGCTATGAAACCTGTCTCGATCTGGTTTCCCGCAAGGGCGATCCGCGCTATCAGCCGCTGGTATTGCCCGCGTTGCGTCATCTGGATTATCTGGTGATTAACGAACTGGAGGCTGGGGAATTTAGCGGGCTGGAGATTCGTTTGCCTAACGGCGAGCCACATATCGCGCATATTGCCGCCGCCGCGCGCGAACTGTTAGATGCGGGCGTGCGCCAGCGCGTGGTGATTCACTGCGCGGAAGGCGCATGGGGAGAGACGCCGGAACAGGGCGGCATGTGGATACCCCCACGGAAATTAGAACCGCGCGAGATTATCGGTAGCGTCGGCGCGGGTGATGCGTTTTGTGCCGGATTTTTGTATGGCTGCCACGAACGCTGGACGCTTACCGAGAGCATCAAACTGGCACATGCCTGCGCACGCGCGAGCCTGTTATGCGCCAACGCCATCGACGGGGCAAAAACACTGGAAGAGCTGCAAACAGAAATGTCGGATTAATGCACGTCGGCAGCGAAGACATAACCCAGACCGCGCAGAGTTTTAATCAACATTGGCTGATGCGGGTTCAGTTCGATTTTGCGTCGTAGTCGCATGATTAATACGTCGATGGTGCGATCAAACACCTCTATGCTGTCACTATGGGTAAACTCCAGCAACTGCTCACGGCTCAATACCCGACGGGCGTTTTGTGCCAGAGCCAGCAACAAGCAATATTCGCCCTGAGTCAGCTCAACAAGTTGCTGTCGCGGATTGTGTAGCTGGCAGCGTGTGGTATCGAGATACCAGCCATTAAATGACAGCCCGGCATTTTTCTCCTCATTGACCGCCAGCACGCCAACGCGCCGTAACACCGCTTTTAGTCGCGCGACCACTACCCGTGGGGTAAATGGCTTGCAGATGTAATCATCCGCGCCCATTTCCAGCCCGACCACCACATCAGACTCACTGCCCAGACCGGTCAGCATCACCACCGGCAATGCAGGACGCATTTTCTGTAGTTGTTGTAATACCATCAGGCCGTTGGTATCAGGCAACATCATATCCAGCACCACCAGCGCAATATCAGGATCGCCTTCAATACACGATATTGCCGCCTGTCCGGTATGGCAGACTGAAACCGTAAAGACATGTTCGCTTAACACGTCCTGCAACAGTGCACAGATAGCCGCGTCATCATCCACCACCAGCACCACGGGTTTCATGGTTACACTCCGCATTATTCACCTGATTAATCATTGTGCGTACTTCCTGGCGAAGTGAAAGAGGAAAGCAATATATATAATGAAAATATAATTCATGTCACATTATTGATATTGTTAATAGATATGCCGTACTTTTTCACCTTCAGCACAAATCCCTAATAAAATGGCTCGTTCCGCTCACACTTCCACTTATTAAAGTCGCAATTTCCCAATTATGATATCGCCAGCTTTAAATGACGTATTTTGCATGGATTACATATTTACGACACAAATGATAAATGGAGATTTATATGAATAACTCTCGGTTATTCCGTTTGAGCAGGATTGTTATTGCGTTAACCGCCGCCAGCGGCATGATGGTAAATACCGCTTACGCGAAAGAGGAAGCGAAAGCCGCCTCCCAATATACGCAACAGGTTAATCAGAATTACGCCAAATCATTACCGTTTAGCGATCGTCAGGATTTTGACGATGCCCAGCGTGGATTTATCGCTCCGCTGCTCGATGAAGGTATTCTGCGTGATGCGAACGGCAAAGTTTACTACCGCGCGGACGATTACAAATTTGATATTAATGCCGCTGCGCCGGAAACGGTAAACCCCAGCCTGTGGCGTCAGTCACAGATCAACGGTATTTCAGGCCTGTTCAAAGTCACCGATAAAATGTATCAGGTGCGCGGCCAGGACATCTCCAACATTACGTTCGTGGAAGGCGAGAAAGGCATTATTGTTATCGACCCGCTGGTAACGCCGCCTGCCGCAAAAGCCGCCCTTGACCTTTACTTCCAGCATCGTCCGCAAAAACCGATTGTTGCGGTTATCTACACCCACAGCCACACCGACCACTATGGCGGCGTAAAAGGCATTATCTCCGAAGCTGATGTTAAATCGGGCAAAGTGCAGGTGATTGCCCCTGCAGGCTTTATGGACGAAGCCATCAGTGAAAACGTACTGGCGGGTAACATTATGAGCCGCCGTGCGCTCTACTCTTACGGCCTGTTACTGCCGCACAACGCGCAGGGTAACGTGGGTAACGGTCTCGGCGTGACGCTGGCAACGGGCGACCCGAGCATTATTGCACCGACTAAAACTATCGTCAGAACTGGCGAGAAGATGATTATCGACGGTCTGGAGTTTGACTTCCTGATGACCCCTGGCAGCGAAGCGCCAGCGGAAATGCACTTCTATATTCCGGCACTGAAAGCCCTGTGTACCGCCGAGAACGCCACGCATACCCTGCACAACTTCTACACTCTGCGCGGCGCGAAAACCCGCGATACCAGCAAATGGACCGAGTACCTGAACGAAACGCTGGATATGTGGGGTAACGAAGCGGAAGTCCTGTTTATGCCGCACACCTGGCCGGTATGGGGCAATAAGCATATCAATGATTATATTGGTAAATATCGCGATACTATCAAGTACATTCACGACCAGACCCTGCACCTGGCAAACCAGGGCTACACCATGAATGAAATCGGCGACATGATTAAGCTGCCACCTGCGCTTGCCAATAACTGGGCCAGCCGTGGCTATTACGGTTCTGTCAGCCACAACGCCCGTGCGGTATATAACTTCTACCTCGGCTATTACGACGGTAACCCGGCAAACCTGCATCCGTATGGTCAGGTGGAGATGGGTAAACGTTATGTACAGGCGTTGGGCGGTTCCGCACGCGTCATCAGCCTGGCGCAAGAAGCAAACAAGCAGGGAGATTATCGCTGGTCGGCAGAGTTACTGAAACAGGTGATTGCCGCCAATCCGGGCGACCAGGTGGCGAAGAATCTGCAAGCCAATAACTTTGAACAGCTTGGTTATCAGGCGGAGTCAGCCACCTGGCGCGGTTTCTACCTGACTGGCGCGAAAGAGCTGCGCGAAGGAGTACATAAGTTCAGCCACGGCACCACCGGTTCCCCGGATACCATTCGCGGGATGTCGGTCGAAATGCTGTTCGACTTTATGGCTGTTCGCCTCGATAGCGAAAAAGCCGCCGGGAAGAACATCAGCCTGAACTTCAATATGAGTAACGGCGATAACCTCAACCTGACCCTGAACGATAGCGTGCTTAACTACCGTAAAACGCTGCAACCGCAAGCCAATGCGTCCTTCTACATTAGCCGTGAAGATCTGCACGCCGTGCTGACCGGACAGGCGAAAATGGCGGATCTGGTAAAAGCGAAGAAAGCCAAAATTATTGGCAATGGTGCGAAACTGGAAGAAATTATTGCTTGTCTGGATAATTTCGATTTGTGGGTGAATATTGTAACCCCGAATTAATTCCACTCATTTTCGGGGGCATTCAAGCCCCCGAAAGTATTTATATTAAAAATACATACAGAAAATTAATACACGATATATATAAGTTATGAATGCGGTGGCTGAATAAAGCTATTTTTATTCATCAAGAAAATAGCCATACTGACGCCTTCAATGGATATTGATATTCACTACAGATATTGTTCGCAGCAGACAGGATGTATTTATTATGCCAACAGTTCTCTCTCGCATGGTAATGCAATTCAAAAAAGCAGCCTGGATAATTCCCGTCATCATGGTTTCGGGATGCTCATTATCTCCGGCGATCCCGGTGATTGGCGCTTATTATCCCAGCTGGTTTTTCTGCGCTATCGCCAGCCTTATTGTGACACTCATCACGAGGCGAATTATTCAGAGGGCAAATATCAATCTGGCATTTGTCGGAATTATTTATACCGCCCTTTTTGCTCTCTACGCCATGCTGTTCTGGCTGGCATTTTTCTAATCTATTTGAGATGCGCTCATGGAAAGTACGCCGAAAAAAGCTCCTCGCAGTAAGATCCCTGCCCTGCTGGTCGTTGCGCTGGCGCTGGTTGCCCTCGTTTTCGTTATCTGGCGCGTAGACAGTGCGCCATCAACCAACGACGCTTACGCGTCTGCCGATACCATCGATGTAGTGCCGGAAGTCAGCGGTCGTATTGTGGAACTGGCAGTCACAGACAACCAGGCAGTCAAACAGGGCGATTTGCTGTTCCGCATCGACCCTCGCCCATACGAAGCGAATCTGGCGAAAGCCGAAGCCTCCCTCGCGGCGCTGGATAAGCAAATTATGCTCACCCAGCGTAGCGTTGACGCGCAACAGTTTGGCGCCGACTCGATTAATGCCACGGTAGAAAAAGCCCGTGCCGCCGCGAAACAGGCCACAGATACATTACGCCGCACCGAGCCATTACTGAAAGAAGGTTTTGTTTCTGCTGAAGACGTTGACCGTGCAAGAACGGCGCAGCGCGCCGCAGAAGCGGATCTTAATGCCGTATTGTTACAGGCGCAGTCAGCCGCCAGCGGCGTCAGCGGCGTCGATGCGCTGGTCGCCCAACGTGCAGCGGTGGAAGCGGATATCGCGCTGACCAAACTGCATCTGGAAATGGCGACCGTTCGCGCGCCGTTTGATGGCCGGGTCATTTCTCTCAAAACCTCCGTCGGGCAATTTGCTTCTGCCATGCGCCCTATTTTTACCCTAATCGACACTCGTCACTGGTACGTGATCGCCAACTTCCGCGAAACCGATCTGAAAAATATTCGCTCAGGTACACCCGCAACGATTCGCCTGATGAGCGACAACGGCAAAACCTTCGAAGGTAAAGTGGATTCGATTGGCTACGGCGTGCTACCGGATGACGGCGGTCTGGTGCTGGGCGGCCTGCCGAAAGTGTCTCGCTCTATTAACTGGGTTCGCGTTGCCCAGCGTTTTCCGGTCAAAATCATGGTCGATAAACCTGACCCGGAAATGTTCCGTATTGGCGCGTCGGCAGTCGCTAATCTTGAGCCGCAATAATGAGCGCGCTCAACTCCCTGCCATTACCGGTGGTCAGGCTGCTGGCGTTCTTTCATGAAGAGTTAAGCGAGCGGCGACCTGGTCGTGTGCCGCAGACCGTGCAGCTCTGGGTAGGCTGCCTGCTGGTGATTCTGATCTCGATGACCTTTGAGATCCCCTTCGTGGCGTTATCACTAGCGGTGCTGTTTTACGGTATTCAGTCGAACGCGTTTTACACCAAATTTGTGGCGATCTTGTTTGTGGTTGCCACGGTGCTGGAGATCGGCAGCCTGTTTTTGATCTACAAATGGTCATATGGCGAACCGTTGATCCGATTGATCATTGCCGGTCCTGTCCTGATGGGCTGTATGTTTTTGATGCGCACCCATCGGTTGGGGCTGGTCTTTTTCGCCGTCGCCATTGTCGCTATTTACGGGCAAACCTTCCCCGCCATGCTCGACTATCCGGAAGTGGTCGTGCGCTTAACCCTGTGGTGTATCGTTGTTGGCCTCTATCCAACCTTGCTGATGACGTTAATCGGCGTGCTGTGGTTTCCCAGTCGTGCCATTACGCAGATGCATCAGGCGATTAATGATCGGCTTGATGATGCCATTAGCCACCTGACGGACAGCCTCGCACCGCTACCCGAAACGCGGATTGAAAGAGAGACGCTGGCGCTGCAAAAACTCAATGTCTTTTGCCTCGCGGATGATGCCAACTGGCGAGCCCAGAGCGCATGGTGGCAAAGCTGCGTGGCAACGGTAACCTACATTTACTCGACGCTGAATCGCTACGATCCCACCTCTTTTGCTGATTCGCAGGTAATCATTGAGTTTCGGCAAAAATTAGCCATTGAAATCACCAAGCTGCAACATGCTATTGCCAAAGGGCAGTGCTGGCAAAGCGACTGGCGGCTTAGTGAAGATGAAGCGATGGCGGCACGAGAATGTAACCTGGAGAATATCTGCCAGACACTGTTACAGCTTGGTCAGATGGATCCGCACACACCGCCAACGCCCGCCGCCAAACCGCCGTCAATGGTCGCCGATGCCTTTACTAATCCGGACTATATGCGTTACGCGGTAAAAACGCTGCTGGCCTGTTTGATCTGTTACACCTTCTACAGCGGCGTGGACTGGGAAGGCATTCACACCTGTATGCTGACCTGCGTGATCGTCGCTAACCCCAATATCGGTTCTTCGTACCAGAAGATGGCGCTACGTTTTGGCGGAGCTTTTTGCGGTGCAATTCTGGCGTTGCTGTTTACGCTACTGGTCATGCCATGGCTGGACAACATTGTCGAATTGCTGCTCGTACTGGCACCGATTTTCCTGGTGGGCGCGTGGTTCGCCACCAGCTCTGAGCGTTCTTCTTATATCGGCACGCAGATGGTGGTGACCTTTGCTCTCGCCACGCTCGAAAACGTCTTTGGTCCGGTTTACGACCTGGTGGAAATACGCGATCGTGCCATCGGCATTCTTATCGGTACGGCGGTATCGGCGGTGATTTACACCTTTGTCTGGCCTGAAAGCGAAGCGCGTGCACTGCCGCAAAAACTGGCTGGCGCGCTGGGTATGTTAAGCAAACTGATGCGTATCCCGCGCCAACAGGAAGTCACGGCTCTGCGCACTTATCTGCAAATTCGTATAGGTCTACATGCGGCGTTTAATGCCTGTGAAGAAATGTGCCAACGCGTGGCGCTTGAACGTCAACTGGACGGCGATGAACGCGCCTTACTGATTGAACGCTCGCAAACAGTTATTCGTCAGGGACGCGACATTCTTCACGCCTGGGATGCCACCTGGAACTCGGCTCAGGCGCTGGATCACGCGCTCCAGCCGGACAGAGCCAGCCATTTTGCCGATGCACTGGAGAAATACGCTGCCGGTCTGGCAACCGCGCTCAGCCATTCTCCTCAAATAACGCTTGAAGAGATACCCGCCTCGCAGGCCATCCTGCCCACCTTATTAAAACAGGAGCAACACGTCTGTCAGCTCATCGCCCGCTTGCCAGACTGGACAGCCCCGGCATTAACGCCCGCCACGGAACAGGCACAAGGAGCCACTCAATGATCAATCGTCAACTTTCACGCTTGTTGTTGTGCAGCATTCTCGGCAGCACGACGCTGATTTCCGGCTGTGCGTTAGTGCGTAAGGATTCAGCCCCTCATCAACAGATTAAACCAGAGCAGATCAAACTTGCCGATGATATTCATCTTGCCAGTTCCGGCTGGCCGCAAGCGCAGTGGTGGAGACAGTTTAATGATCCACAACTGGATGCGCTGATCCAACGGACGTTAAGCGGTTCTCACACCCTCGCCGAAGCGAAATTGCGGGAAGAAAAAGCGCAGTCGCAGGCAGATTTGTTAGATGCTGGTTCACAATTGCAGGTGGCGGCGTTAGGGATGCTCAACCGCCAGCGCGTCTCTGCCAACGGCTTTTTAAGCCCTTATGCGATGGATGCGCCCGCACTGGGAATGGATGGTCCGTACTACACCGAAGCCACCGTAGGTTTATTTGCTGGACTGGATCTCGATTTATGGGGCGTACATCGCTCAGCGGTTGCCGCCGCCATTGGCGCGCATAACGCCGCGCTGGCAGAAACTGCGGCAGTGGAACTGTCGCTCACTACAGGCGTAGCGCAGCTTTATTACAGTATGCAGGCCAGCTACCAGATGCTCGATCTGTTAGAGCAAACCCGCAGCGTGATTGATTACGCGGTGAAAGCGCATCAGAGCAAAGTGGCGCACGGCCTGGAAGCGCAAGTACCGTTCCACGGCGCGCGGGCGCAGATTCTGGCGGTCGATAAACAAATTGCTGCCGTCAAAGGGCAAATCACTGAAACACGAGAATCTCTGCGCGCATTGACTGGCGCGGGCGCCAGCGATATGCCGGAGATCAAACCAGTGGCGTTACCACAGGTACAGACCGGCATTCCGGCGACACTCTCTTATGAGTTGCTCGCCAGACGTCCGGATCTGCAAGCCATGCGCTGGTATGTTCAGGCGTCATTAAATCAGGTGGATTCCGCGCGGGCGCTGTTCTACCCAAGCTTTGATATCAAAGCGTTTTTCGGCCTGGATTCCATCCACCTGGATACCTTATTCAAAAAAAGCAGTCGCCAGTTCAACTTCATTCCAGGCCTGAAATTGCCGCTGTTTGACGGTGGACGGTTGAATGCCAATCTCGAAGGCACTCGTGCCGCCAGCAACATGATGATTGAACGTTACAACCAGTCCGTGCTGAACGCAGTGCGCGACGTTGCAGTCAATGGCACGCGTCTGCAAACGCTGAATGACGAGCGGAAGATGCAGGCAGAACGCGTAGAAGCGACCCGCTTCACCCAGCGCGCCGCCGACGCCGCCTACAAGCGCGGTTTAACCAGCCGCTTACAGGCAACCGAAGCCGAATTGCCGGTGCTTGCCGAAGAGATGTCATTACTGATGCTGGATAGCCGCCGCGTGATCCAAAGCATTCAGTTGATGAAATCGCTGGGCGGCGGGTATCAGGCGGCTCCCGGCATCGAGAAAAAATAAAATGTCTGCCGCGTGATGGCTGTCACGCGGTATTTCGTTTCGTCACGTCAAAACTGACGACAGCCTGTTTTTCGTCAGAGTTTTGAATAAATAGTGCCCGTAATATCAAGGAATGTCCCCAAATAAAATGTGGCATAAAAGATGCATACTGTAGTCGAGAGCGCGTATGCGTGATTTGATTAACTGGAGCGAGACCGATGAAAAAAGTCGTCACGGTTTGCCCATATTGCGCATCAGGTTGCAAAATCAACCTGGTCGTCGATAACGGCAAAATCGTCCGGGCGGAGGCAGCGCAGGGGAAAACCAACCAGGGTACTCTGTGTCTGAAGGGTTATTATGGCTGGGATTTCATTAACGATACCCAGATCCTGACCCCGCGCCTGAAAACCCCTATGATCCGTCGCCAGCGTGGCGGCAAACTCGAACCTGTTTCCTGGGATGAGGCACTGAATTACGTTGCCGAGCGCCTGAGCGCCATCAAAGAGAAGTACGGTCCGGATGCCATCCAGACGACCGGCTCCTCGCGTGGTACGGGTAACGAAACCAACTATGTAATGCAAAAATTTGCGCGCGCCGTTATTGGTACTAATAACGTTGACTGCTGCGCTCGCGTCTGACACGGCCCATCGGTTGCAGGTCTGCACCAATCGGTCGGTAACGGCGCAATGAGCAATGCCATTAACGAAATTGATAATACCGATTTAGTGTTCGTTTTCGGGTACAACCCGGCAGATTCCCACCCAATCGTGGCGAATCACGTAATTAACGCTAAACGTAACGGGGCGAAAATTATCGTCTGCGATCCGCGCAAAATTGAAACCGCGCGCATTGCTGACATGCACATCGCACTGAAAAACGGCTCGAACATCGCGCTGTTGAATGCGATGGGCCATGTCATTATTGAAGAAAATCTGTACGACAAAGCGTTCGTCGCTTCCCGCACAGAAGGCTTTGAAGAGTATCGTAAAATCGTTGAAGGCTACACGCCGGAGTCGGTTGAAGATATCACCGGCGTCAGCGCCAGTGAGATTCGTCAGGCGGCGCGGATGTATGCCCAGGCCGAAAGCGCATCCATTCTGTGGGGCATGGGTGTTACCCAGTTCTATCAGGGCGTGGAAACCGTGCGTTCTCTGACCAGCCTCGCGATGCTGACCGGTAACCTCGGTAAGCCACATGCGGGCGTTAACCCGGTTCGTGGTCAGAACAACGTGCAGGGTGCCTGCGATATGGGCGCGCTGCCGGATACGTATCCGGGCTATCAGTACGTGAAAGATCCGGCTAACCGCGAGAAATTCGCCAAAGCCTGGGGCGTGGAAAGCCTGCCGGCCCATACCGGTTATCGCATCAGCGAACTGCCGCACCGTGCGGCGCATGGCGAAGTCCGTGCGGCGTACATTATGGGCGAAGATCCGCTGCAAACTGATGCGGAACTGTCGGCAGTACGTAAAGCCTTTGAAGATCTGGAACTGGTCATCGTTCAGGACATCTTTATGACCAAAACCGCGTCGGCGGCGGATGTTATTTTACCGTCAACCTCGTGGGGCGAGCATGAAGGCGTGTTTACTGCGGCTGACCGTGGCTTCCAGCGTTTCTTCAAAGCAGTTGAACCGAAATGGGATCTGAAAACGGACTGGCAAATCATCAGTGAAATCGCCACCCGTATGGGTTATCCGATGCACTACAACAACACCCAGGAGATCTGGGATGAGTTGCGTCATCTGTGCCCGGATTTCTACGGTGCGACTTACGAGAAAATGGGCGAACTGGGCTTCATTCAGTGGCCTTGCCGCGATACTTCAGATGCCGATCAGGGGACTTCTTATCTGTTTAAAGAGAAGTTTGATACCCCGAACGGTCTGGCGCAGTTCTTCACCTGCGACTGGGTAGCGCCAATCGACAAGCTCACCGACGAGTACCCGATGGTACTGTCAACGGTGCGTGAAGTTGGTCACTACTCTTGTCGTTCGATGACTGGTAACTGTGCGGCGCTGGCGGCGCTGGCTGATGAACCTGGCTACGCGCAAATTAATACCGAAGACGCCAAACGTCTGGGTATTGAAGACGAGGCATTGGTTTGGGTGCATTCGCGTAAAGGCAAAATTATCACCCGTGCGCAGGTCAGCGATCGTCCGAACAAAGGAGCGATTTACATGACCTACCAGTGGTGGATTGGTGCCTGTAACGAGCTGGTTACCGAGAACTTAAGCCCGATTACGAAAACGCCGGAGTACAAATACTGCGCCGTGCGCGTCGAGCCGATCGCCGATCAGCGCGCCGCCGAGCAGTACGTGATCGACGAGTACAACAAGTTGAAAACTCGCCTGCGCGAAGCGGCGCTGGCGTAAATCAGTCCCTCTTACAGCCTCCTTTCGGAGGCTGTTTTTTTATCCATTCGAACTCTTTATACTGGTTACTCCCTACCCAATCGTATTATCAAAATGAAAAAAATTATCGCATTGATGTTGTTTTTGACATTCTTTGCCCACGCGAACGACTCCGAGCCTGGCAGCCAGTATTTAAAGGCAGCAGAGGCCGGGGATCGACGCGCACAATATTTTCTTGCCGACAGCTGGTTTAGCTCCGGCGATTTGAGCAAAGCCGAATATTGGGCACAGAAAGCCGCCGACAGCGGTGATGCTGATGCCTGCGCGCTGTTAGCGCAGATCAAAATCACCAATCCGGTCAGTCTGGACTATCCACAAGCAAAAGTGCTCGCCGAGAAAGCAGCACAGGCGGGCAGTAAAGAAGGTGAAGTGACGCTGGCGCATATTCTGGTTAATAGCCAGGCGGGTAAACCAGATTATCCGAAGGCGATTTCGCTGTTAGAAAACGCCTCGGAAGATTTAGAGAATGATACCGCCGTTGATGCCCAGATGCTGCTTGGCTTGATTTACGCCAACGGCGTAGGCATCACGGCTGACGACGACAAAGCAACCTGGTATTTCAAACGCAGCTCCGCGATTTCCCGTACCGGTTATTCCGAGTACTGGGCGGGGATGATGTTCTTAAACGGTGAAGAGGGTTTTATCGAGAAGAACAAACAAAAGGCGCTGCACTGGTTGAACCTGAGCTGTATGGAAGGGTTTGATACCGGGTGTGAAGAGTTTGAAAAATTAACCAACGGTTAAGATAGGCCTGATAAGACGCGGCAAGCGTCGCATCAGGCATTGATGTCGGATGCGGCGTAAACGCCTTATCCGACCTACAAAATCAAGCTAAATCAGGCTATTGCGCTGTCTGGCGTAGGCCTGATAAGACGCGACAGCGTCGCATCAGGCATCCACACATTGCCGGGTGGATATACCCCCCGGCAATCTTCAATTACTGATCCGCAGTCTTATCAAATTTGCCCAGCATTTCACGTTCGTAGGCCATCGCCTTTTTGCGGTCAAATTTGTGTTCCCACTTGGCAATGACCAGCACAGCCAGCGCGTTACCTACCACGTTCAGCGCGGTACGCGCCATGTCGAGGATACGGTCAACACCGGCAATAAACGCCAGACCTTCCAGCGGAATACCTACGCTACCCAGCGTTGCCAGCAACACCACAAACGACACGCCAGGCACGCCAGCAATCCCTTTCGAGGTCACCATCAGCGTCAGCACCAGAATGATTTCCTGCCAGATGGACAAATCAATGCCATACAACTGCGCGATGAAGATAGCGGCAATACTTTGATACAGCGTCGAACCATCAAGGTTAAAAGAGTAACCGGTCGGCACCACGAAGCTGGTGATCGACGCCGGTGCTCCGTAGGCTTCCATCTTCTCAATAATTCGCGGCAGTACGCTTTCAGAGCTGGCAGTGGAGTACGCCAGAATCAGCTCATCTTTCAGAATACGAATCAGGATCCATACGCTTAACCCGCACAGGCGCGCCACAATTCCCAGCACTACCAGCGCGAAGAACAGAATGGCGAAATGCACCAGCAGCACCAGCTTCGCCAGTGGCCACAGAGAAGAGAAACCAAAGTTAGCCACCGTCACCGCAATCAGCGCAAACACACCCACCGGTGCATAACGCATCACCATGTGAGTCACTTTAAACATGGTTTCAGAGATGGAGCGGAACACGGTCACCAGCGGTTCACGATGCGTCGCGGGCAGGGAGGAAAGCCCCAGACCAAACAGCACCGAGAAGAAGATGATCGGCAGCATTTCGCCTTTCGCCATCGACGCCACAATGTTCGTCGGCACCAGCGACAAAATCGTGCCCATAATGCCGTGGGAACTGCTTTGTACCGCTTCCGTAGTGCTCTGATATTTCGAGATATCGACGGTCGCCAGCTGCGACATATCCACCCCGGCACCGGGCTGGAAGACGTTTGCCAGAGTGATCCCCAGAATGATGGCGACGGTGGTGATCACTTCAAAGTAGATAATGGTTTTCGCGCCAATACGCCCAAGCTGTTTGGCATCACCAACACCCGCGATACCTACCACCAGCGTGGAGATCACAATCGGCACAACAATCATTTTGATCAGGTGGATGAAGATATCACCCGCCGGAGAGAGCAAATTGACGACCAGCCATTCGCGACTGTCGCTATGGTAGTGCAGGTAGCTTCCCAGGAGAATGCCCAGCACCATAGCAAACAGAATCTGCCAGGCCAGGCTGAATTTTATATTTTTCATATGAATGACTTCCTCAATGGAGCACCGTTCCCCGTTCAGAAACGCGAGAACGTGACATACTGCCAGGGCATGAATTGTGTTGCGTTGGTTTGTAGATTTTTTTAACGCTTATGATCAGTATCATTTGCGCGGTATGTTGCGCAACCCTTTAACAACAGAGCTTTTCGCTGCATTAATGCATAATAACGCGAGTTTATGGCAGGATTAATGAATAACCATTTGTTATGGAAAGATTTTTATTTGTTTAATCTGCAATAATACTGATTGGTGATTATTTTTGTCATATGTTCATTCGATTATTTTTTATGCAGCTCAATAACATAATCTTCATCACCAGATGATTAATCCGATCTCCGCTGCAACAGTTTCGCCATATTAATCGACTCGACCAGCTGTGTCCGGTTGACCCTGGGTGAGTTGAGAGCCATCACTTTTTGCCATAGTTCGATGGCTTGCGCGTAATTCGCCTGCATAAACGCATCGGAAGCCAGCAGCATCAGAGCAGTGATTTCGTTAGAGTCCAGCGCGAGGGCTTTGTCGATCATTGCGCGAGTCTGGGCGGTCATATGCTGGCTGGCCTGGTAATAAAGCACCGTCGCCAGCGCCGCATACAGTTCAGCGTTCTCACCACGTAGTTGCAACGCCTGACGGTACGCCAGCAGCGAATTGCTGTAATCGTTTTGCCACAGATAGTACTCGCCCAGTAACGCCCACTGTTCGCTGTTTTGTGGATTAGCGCGGATTTTATCCTGCAATACCTGAAGCTGCGCTTCCGGGGTTTGCTGGCTGGCAAACTGATGTAGCGGATCGCGCTGACGCTGATACTCCGCACGTACCGCCTGCCATTTTGGGCTTAACAGATAACCGCCGATACAGAGAAATACCACCAAAATCGTGAGAGTTGTCAGTGTTTTCACCGGTATTTGGTGCTGTTTCATCGCTTCGCCCTCACTCGCCAGAGGATCAGTGCCATCAGTAGTAACGACACCACTGGCAGCGCCCACAACACCAGCGTCTGACCGGTCAGCGGTGGGTTATAGCGAACAAAATTACCGTAGCGTTCGGTCATCCAGCCAATGATTTCAGCTTCGCTTTTCCCCTCCGCCACCATGCTGTAAACCTGATGGCGCATACTGACTGCCACCGGCGCATTGGATTCCAGTAAGTTCTGATTCTGACACTGCGGACAACGTAACTGGCTGGCAATATTTAACGCCTGTTGCTGTTGTTGCGGATTGGCGAATTGCCAGGTGTCTACAACCTGAGCGCGCGCAAAACAGGTAAATAACAGCAGTAGCGTGAGAAGTCCTTTATTCATCGCGCTTCCCTCCCCCGCCATCCGCTTAACAATGCGCCCGCAATCATCAACAATCCTCCCCCCCAGATCCAGCGCACACCGCTTTGTACATACAAACGAAAAGCGTAACGATCCGCTCCGGTTTTTTCACCCATGACCGCATACCAGTCATGGATGCCGTTCCAGCGAATTGACGGCTCCATCATTTGCTGACGACGTGCTTCGTAAAAACGCCGCTCCGGTGTCAGTTCACCAATGCGTTGCTGATGGTCAAATAACGCCACTATCGCTTTTTCGCTGGTGTAATTACCTTTGGCTTGTAGATCGAGGCGCTCAAAACGGAAGGTGTATCCTGCCAGCGTCACCTGCTGACCCGGCTGTAAATTCAGGCTGATCTCCTGACGGCTGACGCTGGAGACCACGATCCCGGCGGCAAATAACAGCACGCCCGCATGAGCTACCAGCGCCGGAAGCTGCGCGCGTTTGCCAGAGACAAACGTCGCCAGCACAATCACCACCAGCATCAACAGACCAAACGGTAACGTCGCGCGGTTAAAATACGGCGCGCCAACGGAGAGACGTCCCCAGCCCAGCAGGCCGTAAATCATCGGATAAAGCGTTCCCACCAGCACGATCAGTAGCACTGCGCAAAACAGCAACAGCGTAGCGAGGATTAACATTTCCCACGATAACACCGAAAAACGCACCACCGGGCCACCGTCCCGCGCTCGCCAGCCATACAGAGCCAAAGACGCAAGGCTAATCAGTGCAAACAGGCTGAACAACGGCACGGCGCGGACGTTATCCAGCGCGAACGCATGAACCGAAACCAGAATGCCAGAACGGACAATTAAGGTGCCCAGCAGCGACAGCATCAGAGTAACTATCGCCAGTAACAGCGACCAGTGGCAGAAAATCCCCCGCTGGCGTGTCAGGGACAAACTGTGCAGCAGCGCAGTGGCAGAAAGCCAGGGTAATAAAGAGGCGTTTTCCACCGGATCCCAGAACCACCAGCCGCCCCAGCCCAGTTCGCAGTAGGCCCACCAGGAACCGAGGATGATCCCCGCCGTTAATGCACTCCAGCCAGGTAGTGCCCAGCGCCAGCAAATTCGGGCGCTGGCCGCATCAAACTCGCCGCGCAGTAGACTCGCCAGTGCCACACTCGCCGCCACCATCAAACCGCCATAGCCGAGATAGAGCAGCGGCGGATGAAAGATAAGACCGGGATGTTGCAGCATCGGATTGAGATCGCGGCCTTCGATTGCTGGCGGAAATATCCGTACAAAGGGATCGGACCACGGCACCACAAACAGTAGCAGCGCGGCGAGCATGAGAGATAAAACGGCTAACGTCAGCGGAAATAACGGATCGGTTTGCTGCCGATAATGCCAGGCAAACAGCGCGCTCCAGGCGGAAAGCAGCAGCACCCAAAGCAGCAGCGAACCTTCATGACCGCCCCACACCGCCGCCAGTTTGAGTTCCCACGACAGCAGGCTATAGCTATGTTGGGCGACATAAATGACCGAGAAATCGCTGATGAGAAAACAATACGTCAGTACGCCAAAGGCGAGCAGCAGGAGCGCGAACTGCGCCAGAATGCCGATGCAAGTGAGTCGCATCATGGCAGGCCAGCGCAACCGCACTCCCGCGAAGGTCGTCAACGGGGTCAACACATTGACCCCAAGACTTAACAACAACGCCAGAAAACCGACTTCAGGAAGGAATACGTCCAGAAACCACCTCTTTTCTGGTTTACGCCACCGTCAACTGTCCGGCGTAGAGAATGAAAAAACGCAGCATCAACACACCGACCAGGCTGGCTCCACACGCCGCCAGCACGGCAGAAATGCCGGAACTGCGATTCACCCACGGTTTGAGCAACATTGGCACAATCAGCCCCAGCCCGGCGACACCAAGCCAGAACCACCACGTCCAGAAACCACCGCCCAACGCCGCCACCAGCGCACGAACTTTACCGTCATCGCCCAGCGCCAGGCCGACGAAAAACGCCACCAGCAGGAAGATTTCACCCCATACCACAGGGATTTCCATACGGTGAACAAAGTGCGCTTCCGTGGAATGCGGATTACTGCGTTGGCGTATCGCCATGGCGATCAGCGCCACCGCCGCACCGGACGAGATGCCGGAGAACAGGAACAGCACCGGCAGGATCGGGTTATTGAGGAACGGATACGATTTCAGAGCCGACAGCAGAAAGCCAGTATAAGCCCCCAGTAGCACCGCCAGTACCAGCATCAGCGTTTCCAGTCCGCGATGAACGGGCGTCAGCAGGTTCAGAACCTTTTGCACGATCCCCAGCTTCGGCAACCAGCGTTGTTGCAGGGCAAGCAAATCGTGTTCAAAGATTTTCGCCAGCCACAGCACCAGCACCACCATGTAGAGCTGAAACAGCATTACCCCCATCGACATCACCGAGGTAAAACTGTAGTGGAACATCAGCTTCCAGAAGGTCCACGGTCTCGTCAGGTGGAAGACGAGGATCAACAGACCGAGGATCACCGCGCCGGGCCCGACAATCAGCGTGGTACGCAGCAACGTACTGTCTGCGCCGCCCGCCTGCGGGTAGAAGCGACGCAGCAACACCGCCAGCGTCACCAGCCCGGCAGAAATCCCCACCAAAAACAGATAGATGGCAATCGGCCAGTCCCACACCAGTGATTCAAAATGAAATGCGGAAGCCTGCGTCATTGACTCACCTCCCCGTATTTAAACGGTACGCGGTACAGCTTCGGTTTGGTTCCCAGCGCCAGCTTGTAGCGGTAAGAGGGCTTCTGGCGCAGCAGTTGCGAAATCTCACTGTTAGGATCGTCCAGATTGCCAAACGTCAGTGCTTTCGTCGGGCAAGCTTCAACGCACGCGGGCAGCTTACCGGCCTGTAAATTGGTCTTACGGCAGAAATCGCATTTGTCCGCCGTCTTCGTGACCGGATGGATAAAGCGCACGCGGTACGGACAGGCGGCGATGCAGTACTGACAACCGACGCAGAGATCCGGATTAACATCGACAATCCCGCTGGCGGCATCGCGAAAAGACGCGCCGGTCGGGCAGACGTCAACGCAAGGCGCATGGTCGCAGTGCTGGCAAGACTTACGGAAGAAGCGATATTTCACATCAGGAAATTCGCCCAGTGGCTCGCTACGAATAATCGTCAGGCGCGAGACACCTTCCGGCACCTTGTTTACTTCCCGACAAGCATCCATACAGGCGGTACAGCCGATGCATAACGACTCGTCATGCACCATGCCGTAACGCACACCATTGATATTCAACGTTTTCGCCACCACGCGTCCTGCGGTGCCGCTGACGGCTGCCAGCACGCCGACGCCGGTGAGAAACTGGCGACGTGACCAGGTCATGGCTGCTCCTTAAGCAACGGAACAGACGCCGGGTTAAAGTTCGGATTGGTGCGCTGATCGCTGTGGCAATCGACGCAAATCTTAATCCGTCCTTTGTCACTTAACGTCTGCATCGTATCTTGCTGTGGATGCAGGGAATGGCAACTGGCGCACGCCACTTTAGTCACGTGGACATCGTGCGGCCAGAACGCTTTTTGCAACTGTTCCGGCAGATGGCAGGACATACAAACACTGTTCTGCTCACCAACGTTGTACATCGGCTCGTTAAAGCGCATCACATCTTTCACCCCTTCGCGGTGTTGCGGTGACGGCTGGCCGTGACAGTTGGTGCAGGTAACCGGCAATTTATTATTCGGGTTGATAACGGAAGCATGTTTGCCATGCATACCTTCGGTGTCTGGCTTATGACAGTCCAGACAGGCGGCATCCGGGTTACGCTGCTGGGTAACTTCGTAGCGATCACCAGATGCCTGCGCCGCAGGGGTAGCGGTAATTCCGTTCAGGCTCCACAACAGGCCCGACGCCAGCACCCCGGCAGTTAATAACGAACGTAATACGCTCATATTCACTCCATTGTGTTTTCCGCCCCTTGCGAGGCGGAACGGGGGTTATTGGCTTAACAGACCGTTTTTACGTGCCTGCTCTTCCCACTGTGGGATCACCGTTTTGATGAAGTCCTGCTTCTCGGCCTTGATTTGTTCCATGTTCAGGCCAATGGCCTGCTGGGCTTTCTCTTTGGTCGAGATATCCGGGATCTGGATTTCATGGGTGATGCCTTTGGTCGCCAGCAAACGCGCCAGTTTGGTACGCGCATCCGCCGCTTTATCCATCGCCGTGCCAAGCATCCGCAGACCTTCTTCCGGCGCGTGCATATGAATGCCGTGGGAAGCGATCGCCAGATCCCAACGCCACTGAGCATGACGGATATCGTCCTGAATCGGCTTCATTTCGGCTTCCGTCGCGCCAGCATCCAGCGCCGCTTTCGCTTCGAAGTGGGCGTGAACCAGTTGATCTTCGACCTTGATTTTCAGGTCGTTAATCGACTGTTTACGCTCCGCGACCACTTTTTGCAGCGTGGCTTTGTCCTGGGTATGGCAGTTCGCACAAGTCTGGGCGAAGTTATCAAACGGATTACCAATTTTATGGTCGGTGTAGAGTTTGCCTTCGGCGTTCTGCACTTTTGGCATATGGCAGTCGATACAGGTCACGTTATTTTTGCCGTGAATGCCCGCACTCCAGGTTTCATATTCCGGGTGCTGCGCTTTCAGCATTGGCGTTTTCGACAGGGAGTTAGTCCAGTCAGAGAAGGCAATTTTGTCGTAATACTGCTCCATATTTTCGACTTTCATGCCGTCATCCCACGGGAATTTAACCGCTTTGTTTTTGCCGTCGAAGTAATACTCCACATGGCACTGACCGCAAACCATCGATTGCTGGTCGAAACGTCCGGCTTTCTCAAAAGGTTTACCAATGGCTTCCATCGCGCGAGCCGCATACGGACGGGAAAGGGTTAACTCCGGCTTGCCTTTGGCGAACTCTGGTGAGGCAGTGTTATGGCAATCGGCACAACCTAAATTGTTGACGATTTCAGGGCCGCCGCGTGCCCATTTACCGTGGAAGTAGCCATCTTCACCGTCTTTCTGGATCAGACGCGCCACATCCGGGCTTTTACAACTCCAGCATGCCATCGGTAGCGGACCATCTTCAGCGTTTTTCGGCGCACCGGTACGCAAAGTTTCACGTACATCGGTCACAGCAAAGGCATGTCCACGCGGCTTGTTGTAATCGCGTGAGAAGGGATACCCCGCCCACAGGATCACCAGACGTGGATCTTCCGCCAGTGCGTCAACACGCTCTGATTGTTCCGAGGTGGCTTTCCAGGAGAGATATTGATCGGGGTGCTGCGGGGCAAAGGTTTCATTCTTCGCTTCCACAGTTACAGGTTTCGCGGGAGCGGCCGTTTGTTCAGCGTGAACAGAAGTGAAAAAGAAAAAAGGAATCAATAAGCTGAAGATACGGCGTGCGTTTATTTTTATCCTTGTCATAGGGGCTTCATCCAAATTTTGCCATTGAGGAAATGGCAGTTTTTATTGTTTTTTCATAACAGTAACCGCACATACACTGTTATGACATTGCTCGCCCCTATGTGTAACAAATAACCACACTCAGAATGTTGTCTTTAATCAATTGTAAGTGCATGTAAAATACCACTTTAGAGTTAGTCGGTATCTTCCTCTTTTTCAACAGCATGCATAACTGCATGTTCCTCAAAGAATTAATCAACTTTTGTTGGTGTCCTTCAAAAATTACCCTGCCGTTTATTTGCACAATTCTACTTTTGCGTGATCTGTCGCCCAAATACTAAACAAAACTGCCAATACCCCTACATTTAACGCTTATGCCACATATTATTAACATCCTACAAGGAGAACAAAAGCATGAGTCAAATTCACAAACACACTATTCCTGCCAACATCGCAGACCGTTGCCTGATAAACCCTCAGCAGTACGAAGCGATGTATCAACAATCTATTAACGCACCAGATACCTTCTGGGGCGAACAGGGAAAAATTCTCGACTGGATCAAACCCTACCAGAAGGTGAAAAACACCTCCTTTGCCCCGGGTAATGTGTCCATTAAATGGTACGAGGACGGCACGCTAAATCTGGCGGCCAACTGCCTCGACCGCCATCTGCAAGAAAACGGCGATCGCACCGCTATCATCTGGGAAGGCGATGACGCCAGCCAGAGCAAACATATCAGCTATAAAGAGCTGCACCGCGACGTCTGCCGCTTCGCCAATACCCTGCTTGAGCTGGGCATTAAAAAAGGTGATGTGGTGGCGATTTATATGCCGATGGTGCCGGAAGCCGCAGTCGCGATGTTGGCCTGCGCCCGCATTGGTGCGGTGCATTCGGTGATTTTCGGCGGCTTCTCGCCGGAAGCCGTTGCCGGACGTATTATCGATTCCAACTCACGATTGGTGATCACTTCCGACGAAGGTGTACGCGCTGGACGTAGCATTCCGCTGAAGAAAAACGTCGATGACGCGCTGAAAAATCCGAACGTCACCAGCATTGAACATGTGGTTGTACTGAAGCGTACTGGCGGGAAAATCGACTGGCAGGAAGGGCGCGACCTGTGGTGGCACGACCTGGTTGAGCAAGCGAGCGATCAGCACCAGCCGGAAGAAGTAAACGCCGAAGATCCGTTGTTTATTCTCTACACCTCCGGTTCTACCGGTAAGCCGAAAGGCGTGCTGCACACTACCGGCGGTTATCTGGTGTACGCGGCGCTGACCTTTAAATATGTCTTTGATTATCATCCGGGCGATATCTACTGGTGCACCGCCGATGTGGGCTGGGTTACCGGACACAGTTACTTGCTGTATGGTCCGCTGGCCTGCGGGGCAACCACGCTGATGTTTGAAGGCGTACCGAACTGGCCGACGCCTGCCCGTATGGCACAGGTGGTGGATAAGCATCAGGTCAATATTCTCTATACCGCACCCACGGCGATTCGCGCACTGATGGCGGAAGGCGATAAAGCGATTGAAGGCACCGATCGTTCGTCGCTACGCATTCTTGGTTCTGTGGGCGAGCCAATTAACCCAGAAGCGTGGGAGTGGTACTGGAAGAAGATCGGCAACGAGAAATGTCCGGTGGTCGATACCTGGTGGCAGACCGAAACCGGCGGTTTCATGATTACCCCACTGCCTGGCGCTACCGAGCTGAAAGCCGGTTCGGCAACACGTCCGTTCTTCGGCGTGCAACCGGCGCTGGTCGATAACGAAGGTAACCCGCTGGAAGGCGCTACCGAAGGCAGCCTGGTGATCACCGACTCCTGGCCGGGTCAGGCGCGCACGCTGTTTGGCGATCACGAGCGTTTTGAACAGACCTACTTTTCCACCTTCAAAAATATGTATTTCAGTGGCGATGGCGCGCGTCGTGACGAAGATGGCTATTACTGGATCACCGGGCGCGTGGACGACGTGTTGAACGTCTCCGGTCACCGTCTGGGAACGGCAGAGATTGAGTCGGCGCTGGTGGCGCATCCGAAGATAGCCGAAGCCGCTGTCGTCGGTATTCCGCACAATATTAAAGGTCAGGCGATTTACGCCTACGTCACGCTTAATCACGGGGAGGAACCGTCACCAGAACTGTACGTAGAAGTCCGCAACTGGGTGCGTAAAGAGATTGGCCCGCTGGCAACGCCAGACGTGCTGCACTGGACCGACTCCCTGCCTAAAACCCGCTCCGGCAAAATTATGCGCCGTATTCTGCGCAAAATTGCGGCGGGCGATACCAGCAACCTGGGCGATACCTCGACGCTTGCCGATCCTGGCGTAGTCGAGAAGCTGCTTGAAGAGAAGCAGGCTATCGCAATGCCGTCGTAACCCTCAAGCGCCGGATGCGGCGTAAACGCCTTATCCGGCCTACATTCGGCAACGGTTGTAGGTCGGATAAGACGCGACAGCGGCGCATCAGGCAATGGGTTACCTGAGCGATAACCTTCTCCCATAAGGGAGCGGGAATTAAAACAATCCCTACATTACCTCTGGAGAATCTGTGATGAATGGCACTATTTATCAGCGGATAGAAGACAATGCGCATTTCAGGGAGTTAGTCGAAAAACGGCAACGGTTTGCCACCATCCTGTCGATTATTATGCTGGCAGTTTATATCGGCTTTATTTTACTGATCGCCTTCGCGCCCGGCTGGCTGGGCACTCCGCTGAACCCGAACACTAGCGTCACACGCGGGATTCCAGTCGGTGTTGGAGTGATTGTGATCTCCTTTGTTCTCACTGGTATCTACATCTGGCGGGCGAACGGCGAATTTGACCGTCTTAATAATGAAGTCCTGCATGAGGTACAAGCATCATGAAAAGAGTTCTGACGGCGCTTGCCGCCACACTCCCTTTCGCAGCTAACGCGGCGGATGCTATTAGCGGGGCCGTAGAGCGCCAGCCGACGAACTGGCAGGCGATTATTATGTTCCTGATTTTCGTCGTGTTTACGCTCGGTATTACCTACTGGGCGTCAAAACGTGTACGTTCTCGTAATGACTACTACACCGCAGGCGGCAATATCACCGGTTTCCAGAACGGGCTGGCGATTGCGGGTGACTATATGTCTGCCGCCTCATTTTTGGGCATCTCCGCGCTGGTGTTTACCTCCGGCTATGACGGCTTAATTTACTCGCTGGGCTTCCTGGTGGGCTGGCCAATTATTCTGTTCCTGATTGCCGAACGTCTGCGTAACCTCGGTCGCTATACCTTTGCGGATGTGGCCTCGTACCGTCTGAAACAAGGGCCGATTCGTATTCTTTCGGCCTGTGGTTCTCTGGTGGTCGTGGCGCTTTACCTTATCGCCCAGATGGTAGGCGCAGGTAAACTGATCGAACTGTTGTTTGGCCTTAACTATCACATTGCGGTGGTTCTGGTCGGCGTACTGATGATGATGTACGTCCTGTTCGGCGGAATGCTGGCGACCACCTGGGTACAGATTATCAAAGCCGTACTGTTGCTGTTCGGTGCCAGCTTTATGGCCTTTATGGTGATGAAACATGTTGGCTTTAGCTTCAACAATCTGTTCAGCGAAGCGATGGCGGTGCACCCGAAAGGTGTCGACATCATGAAGCCGGGCGGGCTGGTGAAAGATCCAATATCTGCGCTGTCGCTGGGGCTGGGGCTGATGTTTGGTACGGCTGGCTTACCGCATATTCTGATGCGCTTCTTTACGGTCAGCGATGCCCGCGAAGCGCGTAAGAGCGTGTTCTACGCCACCGGATTTATGGGTTACTTCTATATCCTGACCTTTATTATCGGTTTTGGCGCGATCATGCTGGTCGGTGCGAATCCGGCCTATAAAGACGCGGCAGGGGCGCTGATTGGCGGTAACAACATGGCGGCGGTTCACCTGGCCAATGCGGTAGGCGGTAACCTGTTCCTCGGCTTTATTTCAGCGGTTGCTTTCGCCACCATCCTCGCGGTGGTTGCCGGTCTGACGCTGGCAGGTGCATCGGCGGTTTCGCATGACCTTTACGCCAACGTCTTCAAAAAAGGCGCGACCGAACGTGAAGAGCTGCGGGTATCGAAAATCACCGTCCTGATTTTGGGTGTAATTGCGATTATCCTCGGCGTGCTGTTTGAGAATCAGAACATCGCCTTTATGGTGGGGCTGGCGTTTGCCATCGCGGCGAGCTGTAACTTCCCGATCATTCTGCTTTCTATGTACTGGTCGAAACTGACTACCCGTGGCGCGATGCTGGGAGGTTGGCTGGGGCTGATTACCGCTGTAGTGCTGATGATCCTCGGCCCGACTATTTGGGTACAGATCCTTGGTCACGAAAAAGCCATCTTCCCGTATGAATACCCGGCGCTGTTCTCGATCACCGTGGCATTCCTCGGCATCTGGTTCTTCTCGGCAACCGATAATTCAGCGGAAGGGGCGCGTGAGCGTGAACTGTTCCGTGCGCAGTTTATCCGTTCCCAGACAGGCTTTGGCGTTGAGCAAGGCCGCGCACATTAATCTCTACCCTTCCCCGGTCAGGCGACCGGGGAATTTCTTCAGAACATCATCCAGGCCACCAGCGGCGAAACCAGTACCATTAATACGCCAGAAAGCATCATGACCAGACTGGCAACCACGCCCTCTTGTTGACCCAATTCATACGATCGCGCGGTCCCGGCGCCATGAGACGCCGCGCCAAATCCGGCACCTTTCGCCATCCCTTCGCGAATCGAGAGACGTAAAAACAGCACGTCGCCAATCGCCATGCCAAACACGCCGGTGACCACCACAAACAACGCCACCAGATCGGGCTGTCCGCCGAGCGACTGGCTCGCTGCCAGAGCAAATGGTGTAGTGACCGAACGCACCGCCAGGCTACGCTGGATCTCATCCGACAGGGTAAATAATCGTGCCAGCCACACCGAGCTGGTCACTGCCACCACCGTTGCCGTCAGTACGCCCGCCGTCAGCGACATCCAGTGACGTTTAATGATCGCCCGATTGTCATACACCGGCACCGCAAAGGCGATGGTTGCCGGGCCTAATAGCCATAGTAGCCAGTGCGCTTCGCCAATATAGTTTTGCCAGGAAATATTGCCAAAAACCAGCAGCATAACCAGTAGCGCAGGCGTCAGCACCAGAGGCATCAACGGCAGTTTACGAAAGCGGCGATAAAGGCGTTTGTTAAGAAAATAGATAACCAGCGTAATCGCCAGGCAGAGCATACTTAGCTGAAAATTAATCACGGTTTAACCTGCGCATTTCATAGCGATAGACTTTTTCCACTACCCACGCGGTCGTGCCCAGAACCATCACCGTACTCAACGCAATCACCGCAAAAATACGCCAACCATCCACCAGCAATAGTTGTGCATAGTTCACCACCGCCACCACGGCAGGAACAAAAAACAGCAGCATTTCAGCCAGTAACCAGCGCGCCCCGGCACGTACCCATTGCAGAGGAATAATGCGGCAAACAATCAGCGCCAGCATCAGGATCATCCCCACCAGGTTGGCGGGCAGCGGCAAATGCAGCCAGGAGACGAGATATTGCGCAAAAATAAATAAACCTGCATACAGCACAACCTGCACAAATACCTGGAGAGATTGCACAACGGCAGGGGTAATGCGGCGAAGCGCCACGGACATGAGGGGATATCCTGAAAATAAAACAGAACGTTAAGTATAGAGAGCCTCATGCCGCTACTGAAATGAATTAAAATCATTGCAGGTATAGTCAAAGGGAATAGTTATGGATATCAGAACGCTGCGTTATTTTGTCGAAGTCGTGCGCCAGCAAAGCTTCACCCGCGCAGCGGAGAAGTTGTTTGTGACCCAGCCCACCATCAGCAAGATGCTGAAGAATCTCGAAGATGAGCTGAACTGTATATTGTTGATCCGCGATGGTCGTCGGCTGCTTCTCACTGATACTGGTCGCGTCGTATTTGAGCGCGGGCTGGCTATATTGGCTGAGTTTCGGCAACTGGAAGCTGAGCTTAGCGATATCAATCAGCTTAAAACCGGCGTTTTGCGGTTGGGGATCCCGCCGATGGTTGGGATGTTAATGGCCGGGCCGATTGGCTTGTTCCGCCAGCGTTACCCCGGCGTGGAACTAAAGATTTCGGAGTTTGGTGGTCTGACGGTACAACAAGCGGTGATGAACGGCGAACTGGATATGGCACTGACCGCTCTACCAGTAGAAGAAAATGGCCTGACAACGTTATCTCTGTTTAGTCATCCACTTTGTGTGCTGGCGCCGCGTTCAGGTAAATGGCTTGAGCGTGATGCCGTCTCACCAGAGACACTGGCGGAACATCCTCTTCTTATCTATAACGAAGATTTTGCCTTAAGTAAGCAATTGATGGCGTTATTCGATGAGCATGGCGTTAAGCCGAGGATTGCGGTTCGCAGAGGGCAATGGGATTTTCTCGCCGCGATGGTTCAGGCTGGTGTCGGAATAGCCATTTTGCCGGAACCTATTTGCCAGCGATTAGATAAAAACACCTTAAAATGGCTGCCGCTGGAAAGCGAACTACGCTGGAAATTAGGAATGATTTGGCGTGAGGGCGTTTACCTTTCCCACTGTGCCCAGGCGTGGCTGACCTGTTGTGAAGGATACTGGTTAACGCCAGAGTAAGACGGGTTGGCGGGCAAGCCCGCCAACCCTGCAGATTATTGATTTTCCTCAATCAACAACGCTTCCAGCAAATCGAGATCGTGCAGTAATTTTTGCAGCGTTTCGTTGCTGATCTCCCGCGTGGCGCGCAGGTGGTAGAGTTCAGCGCGTTCAGAACGCAGCGCCGCCAGACGGAAGCGACGCTCCAGGTTCTCTTCCTGAACCGAACTTTCAACGTCATTACGTCCATCGGCGCGACGGCGCAGATTACCAATCACGCGAGAGCTGACTTCTGTGAGCAACTGGTTGTCGATATTCTCTTCGGTATCCGCCGCCAGACGCTCCTCCATTTTCTGGATCGCCACAATTGCCACTTCAGCGGTTGCCGCGCGCGCGATTCGCTCCTCTTTCAACTGTTGTGAATGGTCTGCAACTTCAATGTGTTGTAGCAGAACAGGCAGCATCACTACGCCGACAAACAGCGAAAAGAGAATGACACCAGCCGCCAGGAACACCAGCTCATAACGCGCCGGGAAGACATTTCCATCCGGCAACAGCAAAGGAATAGAGAGCACACCAGCAAGAGTAATTGCCCCGCGCACCCCGGCGAAAGAAGCGATAAGGATTTCTCGTGTCGTCCACGAACCAAACTCCATCGGCTTCTTCTTCAGGAACCGGTTGCTGAACTTTTTCATCGTCCACAGCCAGCCAAAACGCACCAGCATTAGCGCCGCATAAATCAAGATGATGTCAGTAAACAGCATCCAGATTTCGACGTTAGGGTCAATTTCCGCCGCAACCAGCGACGTTTCCAGAATACCCGGTAGTTGCAGACCCAACAGCAAGAACACCATGCCGTTAAAGACAAATTCCAGCATCGCCCAGGTGCTGTTCGCGCGCAGTCGCATCGCCAGCGGCGCACGGCGCATCACGCCGGAACGGGTGATGGTCATCCCGGCGGCAACTGCTGCAAGGATGCCGGAAACGCCAATATGTTCGGCAATCAGATAAGAGGCAAACGGCAGCAGGAACAGCAATACGATCTGCGTCGCGGGTTCATCGCCGCCCCAGCGGCTGAGGAAACGCAACGAGCGACCATACAGCCAGCTCACCGCAAAACCGGCGAGAATACCGCCAATGGCCACTTTCATAAATTCAACCGTCGCGCCACCAACGGTGAAGATCATCGTCCCCATCGCAACTGCCACGGCAAACTTCAGCGACACCAGGCCGGAGGCGTCATTCATCAACGCTTCGCCCTGCAAAATACCCATGATTTTTTTCGGGATACGCCCTTCGCCAACAATCCCGGAGAGCGCCACGGCATCGGTCGGAGAGAGCACCGCCGCCAGCGCAAAGGCGGGTATCAGCGGGATACCCGGCACCACCCAGTAAATAAGGAAGCCAATGCCGACTACAGTGACCACCACCAGCGCCAGCGCGAGGCCGAATATTTCCCGACCATGTTCGAGAAATTCGCGGGTTGGTGTTTTCCAGCCATCAGCAAACAGCAACGGCGGGATAAACAAGACTAAAAAGAGTTCAGGATCAAACTCCACATGCAAACCAAACGTCGGCCACGCCAGTAGCGCACCGATGGCGATTTGCATAAGCGGAAGCGGGATCTGAAAGGGCATGACACGAGTGACCACCCCGGACAGCGAGACCACGAGGGTCATTATCAGTATGGTGAAGAAGATTTCCATGCGTTCCCTGTTTGCAATGTTTTTTATGATTTGAGAAAGGCGTTATGCCCGGACTCTCAGTTTTTCAGAATATCGCAAAAGCTCACACAATGTACGGAGAAAATAAAAACGGGCAGCCATTGCCACCCGTTTTCAGAATCTTATTAAAGCTTAGATAGCCCAGCCTCCAGCATAGAAGGTGACCAGCGCCACGGCGATAACGACCGTACCAATGTTCAGCTTACGCCATTCGCCAGAAACCAGACGACCAATCACCAGGGTCGCGAAGCCGATCATGATGCCAGTTACGATGTTACAGGTCAGCACGATGAATACTGCTGTTACCAGACCCGCCATTGCATCGACGAAATCAGCAAAGTCGATTTTCGCCACGTTGCTCAACATCAACAGGCCAACGTACATCAGCGCCGGAGCTGTTGCGTAACCCGGAACGAGGTAAGAGAGCGGAGAGAGGAACAGAATCAGCAGGAACAGCACGCCAACCGTGATTGCCGTCAGACCGGTTTTACCGCCCGCCGCTGTACCCGCCGCAGACTCAATGTATACCGCAGCCGGAGCCGCACCGACCAGGCCAGAGAAAACGCTGCTCAGGGAGTCGGTGGTCAGTGCTTTACCGCCGTCGATAATCTGCCCGTCTTTATCCAGCAGGTTCGCCTGACCGGCTACCGCACGAATGGTTCCGGTAGCATCGAAAACAGCAGTCATCACCAGCGCCAGTACGCTCGGCAGAACCACAGGGTTCAGCGCCCCCATAATATCCAGGCTACCAATTAGCGAATTACCGTTCTCATCGCTCAATGAAGGCATGGCGAAAACGCCAGAGAAATGGACGTTAGGATCGAAGATCAAACCGACAATTGAGATACCGATAATGGTCAGCAGAATGCCACCAGGGACTTTCAGTTTTTCCAGGCCGATGATCACCGCCAGACCTACCAGTGACATAATCACCGGGAAGGTCGCGAAATCACCCAGCGCAACGGGCAGACCGTCGAGCGGGTTTTTAATCACCAGACCGACACCATTAGCGGCAATCAGCAGCAAGAACAGGCCGATACCAATCCCCGTGCCGTGCGCCACGCCGTGCGGTAAGTTGCGCAAAATCCAGCTACGGATACCCGTGGCAGAAATTACCGTAAACAGAACACCCATCAGGAACACGGCACCCAGCGCGACAGGTACGCTAATATGTTGCCCCAGCACCAGGCTGAATGCGGTAAACGCCGTCAGAGAGATGGCGCAGCCGATAGCCAACGGCAGATTGGCCCATAACCCCATCGCGATAGAACCAATCCCGGCAACCAGACAAGTTGCAACAAAAACTGCCGCTGGCGGGAAGCCCGCTTTACCCAACATACCTGGAACGACGATAACCGAGTAGACCATCGCCAGAAACGTTGTTAACCCGGCAACCACTTCCTGACGGACGGTGCTTCCACGTTGTGAAATTTTAAACCAGGCGTCGAGTGAACCGCCGGTACGCGCTGATGGCGTAGACATAAGAAAACATCCCCTGAGAGTTTATTTTTCGTCAAGATGCGTGGCGGACAATCCCCTGCCAGCGAAACGTTATTCTTCCTGCTTCAGGTTTGCGACAATCTGGGGCGTCGCAAAAAAGCAAACGTTTAGCTCCGCGCATACAAAACGGGTGGTAAAAAAAAGCAAACGATTATCCGGCGATCATAGCGGCTTTTTCAACCGAAGTTTGCTGCTTTTTTCCCTTTTCTTGTGTTGACGATGAAAAACCAGGCAATTGATGAGCAAACGTTATCGTGGATGCGCAAAATTACGGCATTTGTAGGCAACTTGTGGCGAAGGTTTACGGTAAAAAATCACGCAAGATGGCAAAAATATTGCGGTTAAAAAGGATCACTTTGCACTGGCGAAGAAACAGCGGTGACATACAATTAAAGTATCAACACTAACCGGAACCTCCACCACGTGCTCGAATGAGGTGTGTTGACGTCGGGGGAAACCCTCCCGTGTACCAGCGGGATAGAGTGAAAGACAAAGACCGGAAAACAAACTAAAGCGCCCTTGTGGCGCTTTAGTTTTGTTCATCTTCCAGCAAACGTGCGCCGGTGCCTTCTTCCCCTAAGCGGTCGCCCGGGTTACGCAACGGGCAGTCGCTACGCGAAAGGCAGCCGCAGCCAATACAACCGTCCAGTTCATCACGCAGCGCGACTAAGGTATGAATGCGCCGATCCAATTCTTCTCGCCATTGCGAAGATAGCTGTTTCCACTCTTTCGCACTTAACGTATGCCCTTCGGGCAACACACCAAACGCTTCACCAATGGTCGCCAGCGGAATGCCAATGCGTTGAGCAATTTTGATAATTGCGACGTATCGCAACACATCACGCTTATATCGCCGCTGATTACCGCTATTGCGGATACTGGTAATCAATCCTTTGCTTTCATAGAAGTGCAGCGCCGATACCGCCACGCCGCTACGTTTCGCCACTTCGCCTGGAGTAAGCAAGGCTTTAATGCGGGGTAATTTCTTTTCCATAAATCGCTTTACCTCAAGTTAACTTGAGGAATTATACTCCCCAACAGATGAATTAACGAACTGAACACTGAAAAGAGGCAGATTTATGTCCCATCAGAAAATTATTCAGGATCTTATCGCATGGATTGACGAGCATATCGACCAGCCGCTGAACATTGATGTGGTGGCGAAAAAATCAGGTTATTCAAAGTGGTATTTACAGCGAATGTTCCGCACTGTGACGCATCAGACGCTTGGCGATTACATTCGTCAACGCCGACTGCTACTGGCTGCCGTTGAACTGCGCACCACCGAGCGCCCTATTTTTGATATCGCGATGGATCTGGGTTACGTTTCACAGCAGACCTTTTCCCGCGTTTTCCGTCGGCAATTTGATCGCACTCCCAGCGATTACCGCCACCGGATCTAGGGTTACTGCCCGCGCATGGCGTCATGCGCGGGTAATTGCTCTGCCCATGCCATAAAAACCTGCGGCGGCATCGCCTTTGCAAAGTACCAGCCCTGACAATAGCGCACGCCGCGTTTGCGCAGCCAGTTGACCTGATCCTCCGTTTCCACCCCTTCTGCAATCGTTTTTAGACCCAAACTATGTGCCAGTTCGATGATGTGTTCCGCAATCAAATGGCTGGTTTTATGCGTGGTCAACGTCTCAACAAACGATTTATCGATTTTCAGGATATCAATATTCAATGAGTTAAGGTTATGCAGGTTGGAGTAGCCAATACCAAAGTCATCGATCGCCACTTCGTAACCAGCCTGACGGAAAGCCAGAATAATCGGCGTCATTTTGGCGACATCTAAAAATGCATGTTCAGTGACTTCAAATTTAATTTGCTGCGGACGCACGGTGAATTGTTCTATTTTTTGATTGGTTAAGGCAATGACCCTTGAAGTATGAAAATCGGAGGCAGACAAATTAATTGAAGTAGATAATTCAGGGTGTTTTTCCAGCCAGGAACCGAGATCGTCAAACACCATGTTAATGACATAATCTGTCACCTGCGCAATTAGACCCTCTTGTTCCGCCAGCGGAATAAACTCTGCTGGCGTCATTACCTGTCCCTGACTCCCCGGCCAGCGTAACAACGCCTCAGCACTAATACATTTATTCGTTTTAATATCAATAATCGGCTGGTAATAGAGACAAAGCTGCCGTTTTTCGAGGGCACGTTGCAATTTACGCTTAGGTGACTGGTACTTCTGGTTTATACGCAGCCAGAGTAAAAGCAGCACCAGGCTGCCCATAATGCCTGCCGGTAAGGCAAATACAAGGTGATTATAAAAGTGTGACAAAATACGCTGATTGGAGGTTGCAACGATAGCAGCAATGGGACGTTTTGTTGAATGGACTATCGCATATAAATAACCGTTCTGCTGTACGGTTATTTCCCTTTGATGAATCAATGGTGAGAATTTTTCTGCTGAGGCTTGTTTACTTAAAGAGAAAAAGGTTTTCGTCACCGTATCATATACCCCCCATTGCAGCGTTGGATCGTCAGACATCACCTCGCTCCAGAATAAAGGGTTAATTACCGCGACATAGTTTCCTCGTTGCATATAGGTCATTTTATAACCGGCAAAAAAAGGAGTGTCGCGATAATAATAGATTGAGACATTAGGTTCACGCTTATAGTTCGCTGGCGATATCGTATAGCCGTTAACGGGAGCCATTAATGTTGAGCATAAAAAAAGGTTATCGTGGGCATAGATCAATTCGTTGATATAAAGATAACCACGGATAATATTCAACATTTGTTGTTGATGAGTGGGAGTACAAATTTGTCCCTGATAGCGTTCCGCATCGTCGCTTGCTAAATCTGCCTGGCGAATGACCAGCTCGGATTTCTCCAGTGCCAACTGGGCAAAAGCACGAAGTTGATTATTCGCTTCCGCTTTAGCCCAAAGAAAGGCGATCCATAGCGACAGAATGATGGGAAGGAGGACTACAAAGATAATACCCGGCAACGCCAGCAATTTGTGTCGCACACTATGACTCATTTCTATCAATTCCCTGCCTGGTTATACCTGGTCATTGCAAGGTTAAAACCCTGGCTACCGACGACGTTAGATAAATCTTACGGTATAAATAGCACTTTTGCCTGATTTGAAATTGATACCTTCATAATCTTTGTTTAAATAAAAATAACTCGCTGATATCAAAAGGGCTTTGCTGAAAAAATGCAGGTCAGGCAGGAAGTTAAAATATTTCTTTATTATGCATTGTCTCGATTTCACTGAAAAACCACATAATTAGTGCAGCAATAAAAGTAGCAGCATAATCTGGCTAACAAACGAGCAATTGTGATATAGTTCACAAAAATTTATGAAACAAACTAAGTGTTTCATTTTATGTTCTGAAAGTCCCGCGATAGCCAGAGTGTATCACGCCCCCCGTGAGTAATACCGTGCTATCCAGGGCTTGGTAATTTTCAGAGGAAATGTTTGATGGCTACCCTCACCACTGGCGTGGTTCTTCTTCGCTGGCAGCTTCTTAGCGCCATATTGATGTTTCTGGCCAGCACGCTCAACATCCGTTTCCGGCGCTCTGATTATGTCGGGCTGGCAGTGATCAGTAGCGGTCTGGGCGTGGTTTCCGCCTGTTGGTTCGCAATGGGGTTGCTTGGCATCACAATGACCGATATTACTGCCATCTGGCACAACATTGAGTCGGTGATGGTGGAAGGGATGGGTCAAACTCCACCACAGTGGCCGATGATTTTGACCTGATATGTAGAAGCCTCCATAACGGAGGCTTCTTTTTTATGGCTGGCGGATGCTTCAATCACCCACATTAAAACAATATAACCTATTGTTTTAATGACAAATCAGAACGGAATGTCGTCATCGAAATCCATCGGCGGCTCGTTAGACGGCGCTGCCGGAGCGGACTGCTGCGGGCGAGACTGCGCACCGCCGCTGAACTGATTGCCACCCTGCGGCTGCTGAGGCTGCCCCCAACCGCCCTGCGGCTGACCGCCACCGACGTTACCGCCTGCCGGTGCGCCGCCGCCCTGGCGACCACCCAGCATCTGCATGGTGCCGCCAACGTTCACCACGACTTCTGTGGTGTAGCGATCCTGGCCTGATTGGTCAGTCCATTTGCGGGTACGCAGCTGACCTTCGATATAAACCTGAGAACCTTTACGCAGATATTCGCTGGCAACTTCCGCCAGTTTGCCGAACAGCACAACACGGTGCCATTCAGTCTGCTCTTTCATCTCGCCGGTCGCTTTATCACGCCAGGATTCGGAAGTAGCCAGCGTAATGTTGGCAACTGCGCCACCATTCGGCATATAGCGTACTTCCGGGTCCTGGCCCAGATTACCAACGAGAATAACCTTATTTACGCCTCTGCTGGCCATGTCGTGTCTCCTGAAAAAAACGTTCTAATAAGTGTAAACGCGCGATTGTAGCATTACCAATAGCGGTTTTACCACGATGTGACCTCGGTTCCGGTAAACAAACATGGCCCGACATTGTTACACAGCACTCCGGGTTTTGCATTCCAATACTGTATATTCATTCAGGTCGATTTGTGTCATAATTAACCGTTTGTGATCGCCGGTAGCGCCATGCCGCCGGGCAAAAAAGTGTTTAATCCGGGAAAGGTGAATGGATAAGATCGAAGTTCGGGGCGCCCGCACCCATAATCTCAAGAATATCAACCTCGTTATCCCCCGCGACAAACTGATTGTCGTCACCGGGCTTTCGGGTTCTGGCAAATCCTCGCTCGCTTTCGACACCTTATATGCCGAAGGGCAGCGTCGTTACGTTGAATCCCTTTCCGCCTACGCGCGGCAGTTTCTGTCACTGATGGAAAAACCGGATGTCGATCATATTGAGGGGCTTTCTCCCGCCATCTCAATTGAACAGAAATCGACGTCTCATAACCCGCGTTCCACAGTGGGGACCATCACTGAAATCCACGACTATTTGCGTCTGCTGTACGCTCGCGTCGGCGAGCCGCGCTGCCCGGACCACGACGTTCCGCTGGCGGCGCAAACTGTCAGCCAGATGGTGGATAACGTGCTTTCGCAGCCGGAAGGCAAACGTCTGATGCTACTCGCGCCAATCATCAAAGAGCGCAAAGGCGAACACACTAAAACGCTGGAGAATCTGGCGAGTCAGGGTTATATCCGCGCGCGTATTGATGGCGAAGTCTGCGATCTTTCCGATCCGCCGAAACTGGAACTGCAAAAGAAACACACCATTGAAGTGGTTATCGATCGCTTCAAGGTGCGTGACGATCTTACCCAGCGTCTGGCGGAATCGTTTGAAACCGCACTGGAGCTTTCCGGCGGTACGGCGGTTGTTGCGGATATGGACGATCCCAAAGCGGAAGAACTGCTGTTCTCCGCGAACTTCGCCTGCCCGATTTGCGGCTACAGTATGCGTGAACTGGAACCACGCCTGTTCTCGTTTAACAACCCGGCGGGCGCCTGCCCGACCTGTGACGGCCTCGGCGTACAGCAATATTTCGATCCCGATCGCGTGATCCAGAACCCGGAACTGTCGCTGGCTGGCGGGGCGATCCGTGGCTGGGATCGCCGCAACTTCTATTATTTCCAGATGCTGAAATCACTGGCAGATCACTATAAGTTTGACGTCGAAGCGCCGTGGGGCAGTCTGAGCGCAAACGTGCATAAAGTGGTGCTGTACGGTTCTGGCAAAGAAAATATTGAATTTAAATACATGAACGATCGCGGCGATACCTCCATCCGCCGCCATCCGTTCGAAGGCGTGCTGCACAATATGGAGCGCCGTTATAAAGAGACGGAATCCAGCGCGGTACGTGAAGAGTTAGCTAAGTTTATCAGCAATCGTCCGTGCGCCAGTTGTGAAGGGACGCGTTTGCGCCGTGAAGCGCGCCATGTTTATGTCGAGAATACGCCGCTGCCTGCTATCTCCGACATGAGCATCGGTCATGCGATGGAGTTTTTCAATAATCTCAAACTCGCTGGACAACGCGCGAAGATTGCGGAAAAAATCCTCAAAGAGATTGGTGACCGCCTGAAATTCCTCGTTAACGTTGGGCTGAATTACCTGACACTTTCCCGCTCGGCAGAGACACTTTCCGGCGGCGAAGCCCAGCGTATCCGTCTGGCGAGCCAGATTGGCGCAGGGCTGGTTGGCGTTATGTATGTGCTGGATGAGCCGTCTATCGGCCTGCACCAGCGCGATAACGAACGTTTGCTGGGTACGCTTATCCATCTGCGCGATCTTGGTAATACCGTGATTGTGGTGGAACACGATGAAGACGCGATTCGCGCGGCTGACCACGTTATCGACATCGGTCCAGGCGCAGGTGTTCACGGTGGTGAAGTGGTCGCGGAAGGGCCGCTGGAAGCGATTATGGCAGTGCCAGAGTCGTTGACCGGGCAGTACATGAGTGGTAAACGCAAGATTGAAGTGCCGAAGAAACGCGTTCCGGCAAATCCGGAAAAAGTGCTGAAACTGACAGGCGCACGCGGCAACAACCTGAAAGATGTGACGCTAACGTTGCCAGTAGGCCTGTTTACCTGCATTACAGGGGTTTCAGGTTCCGGTAAATCCACGCTGATTAACGATACCCTGTTCCCGATTGCCCAACGCCAGTTGAACGGCGCGACTATCGCCGAACCGGCACCCTACCGTGATATTCAGGGGCTGGAGCATTTCGATAAAGTCATCGATATCGACCAAAGCCCAATTGGTCGTACTCCGCGTTCCAACCCGGCAACCTATACCGGCGTGTTTACGCCTGTACGCGAATTGTTTGCGGGCGTACCGGAATCCCGCGCGCGCGGTTATACGCCAGGACGGTTCAGCTTTAACGTCCGTGGCGGACGCTGCGAAGCCTGTCAGGGCGATGGCGTGATCAAAGTTGAAATGCACTTCCTGCCGGATATTTACGTACCGTGCGATCAGTGCAAAGGTAAACGCTATAACCGCGAAACGCTGGAGATAAAGTACAAAGGCAAAACCATCCACGAAGTGCTGGATATGACCATCGAAGAGGCGCGAGAGTTCTTTGATGCCGTACCGGCGCTGGCGCGTAAGCTGCAAACGTTGATGGACGTTGGCCTGACGTACATCCGCCTCGGGCAGTCCGCCACCACGCTTTCCGGTGGTGAAGCCCAGCGCGTGAAGCTGGCGCGTGAGCTATCAAAACGCGGCACCGGGCAGACGCTGTATATTCTCGATGAGCCGACCACCGGTCTGCACTTTGCCGATATTCAGCAACTGCTCGACGTACTGCATAAACTACGCGATCAGGGCAACACCATTGTGGTGATTGAGCACAATCTGGACGTGATTAAAACCGCCGACTGGATTGTCGATCTTGGCCCGGAAGGCGGCAGCGGCGGCGGCGAGATCCTCGTCTCCGGTACGCCAGAAACCGTCGCGGAGTGCGAAGCTTCGCATACAGCGCGCTTCCTCAAGCCAATGCTGTAATCACAAAGGCCGCTTTCTGAGCGGTCTCAGACTGATGACAAAGTCTAAAAATGTGCTCGGACAGTCCCCTCGCCCCTCCGGGGAGAGGGGGAAAACCGTGCCGCTTTTGACTTTTAAGCCAGTTTTTCAGCAATATCAGGCCGCTTTCTGAACGGTCTTTTCCTTTCAGAGTTGTACCAGCAATTTGCGTTTTTCTTCCGGCAGCAAATTCACCGCCTGCTGATACGACGCATCGACCAGATAATAGATTTGCGAATCCGGCAACGATCCGTCGAGATATACGGTACTCCAGTGCGCTTTATTCAGATGTCGGCTGGGACGTACATCGCTGTGCTGCTGACGCAGAAGATCCGCCAGTTCCGGGCTGGTTTTCAGCGAAACCGCCGGGCGATTTTCCACTTCTTTCACCATCGCAAACAGCACATCTTCCACTTTGATTTGCGTCGCTTTCCAGTCGCTGTGAACGCTCTGTTCAGCGCCAGGTTTTGCCATGCAATATTGTAGCAACTCCGATATGGTCATTTTTTACTCCCCTTGTAGTGTCGCGATGATGCGACGCGATCCGCCGTGGACACGATGTTCCCCCAGCCAGATACCCTGCCAGGTGCCGGTCTGAATACGACCTTTATGCACTGGCAAAACAAGCGATACTCCCAGCATTGAGGATTTGATATGAGAAGGCATATCATCTGCCCCTTCATAATCATGCTCATAGTTTCCGTTATCGGGAACAGTGCGGAGGAAAAAACGCTCCATGTCCTGGCGTACCGTGGGGTCGCAATTCTCATTAAGTGTCAGAGAGGCGGAAGTGTGTTGCAGCAACAGGTGCAGTAAACCGACATTAACACGCGGCATATCTGCCAGTTGATTCAGAATTTCATCCGTTACCAGATGAAACCCGCGAGATTTGGCGCTAAGCGTGAGCGTCTTTTGATACCACATGTGCTGCTCCTTGATAAAACTCTCTTAATCAGTTTGCAGCAAGACAGCGAAAGGATAAAGGTGTGATTAAAAAAACAGCATTCGGGAGAGTGACACACTCTCCCGCACTATCAGTATTCTGAATTTACGATCACCTCTTCGCCAAAAGCACCCGCTTGTGGCAAGGGTTTGTAGGTAGAGTTGGAGGCACGCAGAATACGGATACCACGAATGCCGACATCACGCGCGGCAGTAATATCATTATCGGAATCGCCATAAAACATTCGGATATTTTTATCCTGCAACCACTGCGTTTTCGTGTTTTGTCCTGGTTTATCACCCGCAAAAATTACTGGATTCATACTGGTTGCCGGGATGTGGAAATCATCGGCTAGTGTTTTCGAAACCGTTTCTGTTTTCGTTGGGCTACGGCCAGTCACAAAAAAGATGGTATCGCCACGGCGGACATGTATATCAATTAGCTGACGTGCGACCTCTTTTGGAATGCTGAATTCATCCCAACCATTGTTCATCTTTTCCCAGAATGCTGGGTTTTTTAGATAATCTTCGCTTTCTGGCGAGAATATTTTCTTGCCGCGCCAGAATCCGGGGCTGGAAAACAAAACGGTATCATCGATATCAAACCCAACCGCCATCGGTGGGCGCCCGGCAAGGCTATTTTCAATTTGTGCGACCGATACCCAATGGACAGGTGCCTGTTCAGCGAGTCTGGCAACGTTAGTGCCGGGATTAAGCGGTGAAGGTGAAGAGGCTAACGCAACAGCAGAACTGTTTAGAGCGAACAATAAGCAAACGGCACTCAATGCCTGTGTGATCTTGCGCATATTTTTCCCTAAATAGTCAGTAAGTTGAAACTTTTTATTATGAAGTGTGTTGGAAAAGCCATCTGACCATAACGCCAGCAGCGAGGGAAAGGAAGGATTATCTGCGGCTTTTGTGAAGAAAGGGAGAAGGATCACATGAGACCAGTCCGTGTTTGTAACTATTTAATAACTTAATATATTTCCATAGTATAAAAATGTTCGGAAATGAAACGCCTATTTTATTCACGTTTATAAGAAATAAGTCTTCATCTCCTTCGTACTATTTACCTGGATAATACATAGCCCCCTTATTTATAATAGAGCAGGCGGCTTTTCAACCGCCTGCTGGTTAACCTTACATCACTGCAGCAAACGCCTTTGCAACGCGCTGCACGTTCGCAGAGTTAAGCCCGGCAACACACATACGACCGCTGGCGATCAGGTAAACGCCAAATTCCTCGCGCAGGCGATCGACCTGAGCGGCGCTTAAACCGGTATAGCTGAACATGCCGCGTTGCTTAAGCAGGTAATCAAAATTGCGCTCCGGCATCTCAGTGCTCAACACCCGCACCAGTTGCTGACGCATTGCCAGAATACGGGTTCGCATTTCTTCTACTTCTGCCAACCAACTGGCTTTCAACGCCTCATCATTCAGCACCGTTGCCACTACCTGTGCACCAAAATTCGGCGGGCTGGAGTAAATACGGCGCACAGTAGCTTTCAGTTGCCCCAGCACACGGCCTGCGGCTTCGGCATCTTCACACACCACCGAAAGACCGCCGACACGTTCGCCGTACAGGGAGAAAATTTTCGAGAATGAATTGCTTACCAGAGCAGGTAATCCGGCGCTGGCAATGGCGCGAATGGCGTAGGCATCCTCTTCCATACCGGCACCAAATCCTTGATAAGCGATATCGAGAAATGGGATAAGCTCGCGTGCTTTGAGAATTTCAATGACTGCGTCCCATTGGTCGTTGGTGAGATCGGCGCCCGTTGGGTTATGACAGCACGGATGCAGCAGCACAATACTGCGGGCAGGCAATGTTTTTAGCGTCGCCAACAGATCGTCAAAACGCACACCGTTGGTCACTTCATCATACCAGGGGTAAGTGCTCACTTCGAATCCAGCCCCAGCAAATATTGCTACGTGGTTTTCCCAGGTGGGATCGCTGACCCACACACCTGATTCCGGGAAGTAGCGTTTCAGGAAGTCAGCCCCCACTTTCAATGCCCCTGAACCGCCAAGCGTTTGAATAGTCGCCACGCGCTGTTGTTGTAACACCGGATGATTAGCGCCAAACAGCAGTGGCGCAATAGCATGGCGATAGCTGTTAAGCCCTTCCATCGGCAGATAAAGTGAAGCGCCGTGAGGCTGCGCATTCAGGCGCGCTTCCGCTTCTTCGACAGCTTTTAATTGTGGAATAATCCCGTCTTCGTTGTAGTACAGACCGATACTCAAATTCACTTTGTCGCTGCGAGGGTCTTCTTTAAAACGCTCCATAAGCGAAAGAATCGGGTCGCCAGCGTAGGCGTCAACTTTTTGAAACACGCGATGGTTCTCCAGGTTTACGGGCAGGTGGTTAAAACACAATAAACCGGAAGATGGGGAAGATCGAGAGGATGTTTAGCAATGAGCAGCAATTAATAACGCAGCGAAGCTGATAAAAAACGCAAAACCTTCAGAGGTACGAACGACAAGAGTGTATCAATTTATTGAATTTACATAAATTTGCAGGCCGGATAAGGCTTTCACACCGCATCCGGCACAGACAATCAACTATTGCAGAACGATTAATCCACGTATTTCATCGCGACCCTTGATGTCAGGCGCGTGATAAGTTCGTAAGCACTCACTTTCGTCATTTCTGCGATACGCTCTACGGGCAGACCTTCGCCCCATAAAATGACCTGATCCCCGGCTTTATCCTGCGCCTGCGGGCCTAAATCTACGCAGATCATATCCATCGCGACTCGCCCCACAATCGGCACTTCGCGGCCGTTCACCAGCACTGGTGTACCGGACGGCGCGGCGCGCGGGTAGCCATCGCCATAGCCCATCGCCACCACGCCAAGGCGGGTATCGCGCTCGCTAATCCAGGTGCCGCCATAGCCTACCGGTTCACCTGCTTTATGCTCACGCACGGCAATCAGGCTGGAGGTCAGTGACATCACTGGCTGGCAACCGAAATCGGCACCGGTGGAACCATCTTCCAGCGGTGACACGCCATAAAGAATGATGCCCGGGCGCACCCAATCAAAATGCGACTGCGGCCATAACAAAATTCCGCCCGATGCGGCGATTGAACGCTTGCCGGGTCTGCCTTCGCAAAAGGTATTGAAGATATCGAGTTGTTTCTCAGTCGCGCCGCATTTTGGCTCATCAGCACGAGCAAAGTGGCTGACAATATTCACCGGCTGACGGACGTTTTTACATTGCGTAAGTCGTTGATAAAACGCTTCAACTTGTTCCGGTAACACGCCCAGCCGGTGCATACCGGTGTCGAGTTTCATCCAGACGGTAACTGGCTCCTCCAGATTGGCCTCTTCCAGCGCAGCAAGCTGTTCTTCGTTATGCACGGCAGTATGCAGATGTTCAGCGGAGATCGTCGGCAGATCGTCTGCTTCAAAAAAGCCTTCCAGTAACAAAATAGGTTGCGTGATGCCCCCCGCCCTAAGCCGCAGGGCTTCTTCGAGACGGGCAACGCCAAAGGCGTCGGCATCGGGGAGCGTTCGCGCGGTCTCAATCAGACCGTGACCGTAGGCGTTCGCTTTCACCACCGCAACCAGTTTACTGGCAGGTGCCAGTTCACGCAGACGTTGCAGGTTGTGTCGCAGAGCGCGGCGGTTAATCACAACAGTTGCCGCTTGCATTTGTGTTCCTTGATAAGTGTTTGCTTTAATTACCTAATTCATAAAATAATTATTATTCGTCGTCGTACTGTGGCCCCGCGTAGTTGTCGAAACGCGACCATTGACCGTTAAAGGTCAGGCGTACCGTCCCGATTGGGCCGTTACGTTGTTTACCGATAATAATTTCCGCGATGCCTTTTAAGTCACTGTTTTCGTGATAAACCTCATCACGATAGATAAACATGATCAGGTCCGCATCCTGCTCGATGGAACCGGATTCACGCAGGTCGGAGTTGACCGGGCGTTTGTCAGCACGTTGTTCCAGAGAACGGTTCAACTGAGACAGCGCCACCACCGGCACATTCAGTTCTTTCGCCAGGGCTTTTAGCGAGCGGGAGATTTCTGCAATTTCCAGCGTACGGTTGTCTGAAAGCGCCGGTACGCGCATCAATTGCAGGTAGTCGATCATGATGAGTCCGATGCCGCCGTGTTCACGGGCAATACGGCGCGCGCGGGAGCGCACTTCCGTTGGCGTCAGGCCGGAGGAGTCATCAATATAGATATTTCGTTTTTCGAGCAAAATGCCCATCGTGCCGGAAATGCGCGCCCAGTCTTCATCATCCAGTTGCCCGGTACGAATTTTGGTCTGGTCAACGCGCGACAACGACGCCAGAGAACGCATCATAATCTGTTCCGATGGCATCTCCAGCGAGAAGATAAGTACTGGTTTATCCTGCAACATCGCCGCGTTTTCAACGAGGTTCATCGCAAATGTCGTTTTACCCATCGACGGACGCGCGGCGACGATGATCAAATCCGACGGCTGCAAGCCAGCGGTTTTTTTGTTGAGATCGTCATAGCCGGTATTAACACCGGTTACACCATCGTGCGGTTGCTGGAACAGTTGCTCAATACGCGCCACCGTGGCGTCGAGCACATCGGCGATATTCTTCGGCCCTTCGTCTTTATTGGCACGACTTTCGGCAATTTTAAAGACGCGAGATTCAGCAAGGTCGAGCAAGTCTTCACTGGTGCGCCCTTGCGGATCAAAACCGGCTTCGGCAATCTCATTCGCAACTGAGATCATCTCACGGACAACGGCACGTTCGCGCACGATGTCGGCATAGGCACTGATGTTCGCTGCACTTGGCGTATTTTTTGACAGCTCCGCCAAATAAGCAAAACCACCAACGCTGTCAAGTTGCCCCTGGCGCTCCAGTGATTCGGCAAGGGTGATCAGGTCAATTGGGCTACCGCTTTCCTGCAAACGCGCCATTTCGGTAAAGATATGACGGTGCGGACGGGTGTAGAAATCATCTGCCACCACTCGCTCGGCCACATCGTCCCAGCGTTCGTTATCCAGCATTAAACCGCCCAACACCGACTGCTCCGCTTCGATCGAGTGCGGAGGCACTTTCAGCCCGGCAACTTGTGGATCGCGATCGCGGGGTTCAGCCTGCTGTTTGTTGAAGGGTTTATTTCCTGCCATAGTGAATGGAGTTACCGAGATAAAGAATGGGTCGAAACTTTACCATATGAAGCAGACCCTGACGATACGTTCTGGAGGACACATGGCAACACGAATTGAATTTCACAAGCACGGTGGCCCGGAAGTACTTCAAACCGTGGAATTTACTCCTGCCGATCCGGCAGAGAATGAAATCCAGGTCGAAAATAAAGCCATTGGCATCAATTTCATCGACACTTATATCCGCAGCGGCCTTTATCCACCGCCATCGCTACCCAGCGGATTAGGCACCGAAGCGGCTGGCATTGTGAGCAAAGTCGGCAGCGGCGTGAAACATATTAAAACGGGCGATCGTGTGGTTTATGCGCAGTCAACGTTAGGGGCTTACAGTTCTGTGCATAACGTCAATGCCGATAAAGCGGCAATTCTGCCAGCGGCGATCTCTTTTGAGCAAGCTGCCGCGTCATTCCTGAAAGGCTTAACGGTTTATTATCTGCTGCGCAAAACGTATGAAATCAAACCTGACGAACAGTTCCTGTTCCATGCGGCTGCTGGCGGCGTGGGCTTAATTGCCTGCCAGTGGGCAAAAGCCTTAGGAGCAAAACTTATTGGCACTGTGGGCAGCGCGCAAAAAGCGCAAAGTGCATTAAAAGCGGGTGCATGGCAGGTAATTAACTATCGCGACGAAAATCTGGTCGAGCGATTAAAAGAGATCACCGACGGCAAGAAAGTGCGCGTGGTGTACGATTCCGTAGGCAAAGATACCTGGGAACGGTCGCTGGATTGTCTGCAACGTCGCGGTTTAATGGTCAGTTTTGGTAACTCATCAGGCGCGGTGACGGGTGTGAACTTAGGCATTCTCAATCAGAAAGGCTCGCTGTATGTGACACGCCCTTCCCTGCAAGGCTATATCACCACGCGGGATGAGTTAACCGAAGCCAGTAATGAACTGTTTTCTTTGATCGCCAGCGGCGTGATTAAGGTCGATGTCGCAGAGCAACAGAAATATCCGCTGAAGGATGCGCGGCGTGCGCATGAGATTCTGGAAAGCCGGGCGACGCAGGGTTCCAGCTTACTGATCCCATAAAGAAATTGGGCTTCCACCTGGGAAGCCCTTTCTTTTATAGTTCGGCTGTATGTAGGGTACAGCACGATGAATCTGTTAGAGACGCAATAGTGACAGATTTGATAATCAATTCCTATTTTGTTCTAAGGATAAAACCTTAGGTTGTGATCATCCGCACAATCCCTTAGTAACGCCAGCGGTCATAACGCTGATATTTCGGCACTTTTGGTGCTTTAATCGCCTTAATAACCCACACCATCGCAATCGCCAGCAGTAACCACGGCAGCAACTTAATCATCAATGCCAGCATACCACCGAGGAACATAATGGCCGTCGCCACAACCAGCGCGGCGATAATGCCCAGCAACGAAACGCCGGTGACCATCAACATGACAAAAAAGCCAATCACAAAAAGTAGTTCCAGCATGATGTACTCCCAAATATGAAATCTCTTGCAGCCATTACAAGAATCATGCCAAAACCTAACATTATGATTTATCAAAAAATATGCCCCGCGACGGTGCGCAGGGCATAGTGAATTTGACTACTTTGTGGTGAAAAATTAACGCTTATCCGCCACCAGTTTGAGCGCATGTTCCAGCACGTTAATGTCAGCACCCGCTTTATGGGCATTTTCACTTAAATAACGACGCCACTGCCGCGCACCAGGAATACCCTGGAACAGACCCAGCATATGCCGGGTAATATGGCCGAGATACGTCCCCTGACTAAGCTCACGCTCAATGTACGGATACATGGCGCGGACTACCGCCACCGGATCGGCATCAGTATCCGAGGAACCAAAGATCTCTCGATCCACCGCCGCCAGAATCCCCGGATTCTGGTACGCCTCGCGTCCGACCATCACACCATCCATATGTTGCAAATGCGCTTTAGCCTCTTCCAGCGACTTGATGCCACCGTTAATCGACATCGTCAGATGCGGAAAGTCACGCTTCAGTTGATAGACGCGCGGGTAATCGAGCGGCGGGATTTCGCGGTTTTCTTTCGGGCTTAAACCAGAAAGCCAGGCTTTACGCGCGTGGATGATAAACATCTCACACTCGCCTTTACCGGAAACGGTGTTGATGAAATCACAAAGAAATTCATAGCTGTCCTGGTCGTCAATACCAATACGCGTTTTCACCGTGACTGGAATCGACACCACATCGCGCATCGCTTTAACGCAGTCGGCTACCAGTTGCGCATTACCCATCAGGCACGCGCCAAACATGCCGTTCTGTACCCGGTCAGACGGGCAGCCGACATTCAGGTTGATTTCATCGTATCCGCGCGCTTCTGCCAGCTTCGCACACTGCGCCAGTGCCGCTGGATCGCTTCCACCCAGTTGCAACGCCACCGGATGCTCTTCTTCACTGTACGCCAGGTAATCACCTTTACCGTGAATAATTGCCCCCGTGGTCACCATTTCGGTATAGAGAAGTGTATTGCGGGAGAGCAGACGCAGGAAATAACGGCAATGTCTGTCCGTCCAGTCGAGCATAGGAGCAATGCCAAACCGAGAACTCCAGTAAGCGCCCGTTTTTTCAGGCATCATGCTGGTTTTATTAATTTTTTGTGTTTCATGATTATCGTGCATTTTTGAACATTTCAGGCTATTTTTCTCGCGTTAGGTTCCCGCACAGGTTCCCACGTTTTATGGGAACCCGAAATAACGAGGTCGTGTAATGGCATACTATAACATAGAGAAACGACTAAAATCCGATGGCACACCACGCTATCGCTGTAATGTGATTATCAAAGAAAAAGGTGTTATCACTTACAGGGAAAGTAAAACATTCCCTAAACATGCTCATGCCAAAACATGGGGCACACAGAAAGTGATGGAATTAGATCTATATGGCATTCCATCATCAAATGCAGTTGACGGACTTACAGTCCGTGACTTACTACACAAATATTTAAATGACCCAAATGCCGGAGGTAAAGCAGGCCGTACTAAAAGATATGTGCTGGAACTGCTTATGGATAGTGACATCTCCGCGATCAAACTATCTGAACTGACAGAAAATGACGTAATTGAACATTGCAGGCTAAGAAACAACGCTGGTGCAGGTCCAGCAACAGTCAGCCACGATGTTAGTTATCTTGGCAGTGTTCTGGATGCGGCCAAACCTGTATACGGAATTAATTACACATCAAACCCGGCGAAAAGTGCTCGTCCATATCTACTTAAACTTGGTTTGATTGGTAAATCAAACCGTCGTAATCGTAGACCAGCATCTGATGAACTGGACATGCTCATTGAAGGCCTTCAACAACGATCTACTCATAAATGCTCAAAAATTCCGTTCGTTGATATCCTCAAATTTTCTGTGTGGTCCTGTATGCGAATCGGAGAAGTATGCCGGTTACGATGGGAAGATCTCGACCAGGAACAAAAATCTATACTCGTAAGAGACAGGAAAGATCCACGCAAAAAGGAAGGCAACCACATGAAAGTAGCCTTGCTTGGGGAAGCCTGGGATATCGTCCAACGACAGCCCCAAAAATCGGAATTCATTTTTCCATATAACAGCACTTCTGTTACTGCAGGATTTCAGAGGGTAAGAAGCAAATTAGGTATTAAGGATCTGCGATACCATGATTTGCGTAGAGAAGGGGCAAGTCGCTTATTTGAGGCTGGTTTTAGTATTGAGGAAGTCGCCCAGGTTACAGGGCATCGTTCATTAAACGTGCTATGGCAGGTATATACCGAACTGTATCCGAAATCTTTACATAATCGTTTTGAAGAGCTCCAAAGGAGCAGAAATAAGACCTCTTGACACTGTTTATCCATACAGTTAAAAATAATACTGTATACAAACACAGTATAGAGGGACTTTTATGCGTATTGAAATCTGCATAGCCAAAGAAAAAATGACTAAAATGCCAACCGGTGCTGTGGATGCGTTAAAGGAAGAATTAACCCGACGCATCAGTAAACGTTATGACGATGTAGAGGTGATCGTAAAAGCCACCAGCAACGATGGCCTTTCTGTTACACGCACCGCAGATAAGGATTCTGCAAAAACTTTTGTTCAGGAGACTCTGAAAGACACCTGGGAATCTGCTGACGAGTGGTTTGTTCACTAATTAACACGTAAAATCGGTAACGGCTGGAAATCATTCAATACTCGCACTATCGAAAGTTCGCCAGCCAGCCGTGGCACGTTCTTGCATACGACGTGCTACGGTTTCATTTATCTCCGACCGGAAACTTCTTATACAAAGTTGACACACCAACATCATAGATAATCGCCACCTTCTGGCGAGG
>OLSJ01000061.1_pt1 | contig 94282 bp, 80 predicted proteins | sample 1672151 | NCBI WGS metagenome assembly OLSJ01 (sample SAMEA3136653, study PRJEB25190) | human gut metagenome | biome: human gut; feature: human-associated habitat; material: faeces | place: Austria | collected 2013 | reverse complement strand
TAGAAATCGCGATGAAGGCTATTGGTGTACCGGTTCAGTGGACTAATGGCGATGCGGAAAAGCGCATGACAGGAGCTGACTGGCTGACAGCGATTGAGATGTACAAACCAACAGTGCGCATCATGGAAGTTAATGTGCCACGCGCCGCTGGCATTCGCATCAAAGGAGAGTGATATGGCAACTTTGAAAAAAGAAGATCGTTTTACCAAAAAACAAATCGCCGAGGCAAAAATCCTCGATAACAACGGAACCTACTTCATCAACGGTTCCATTCTTCCAGTTTATATCAATGAGGATGGAGACACTTACCTTATTGAAGAGTACGAAAAAGGCGAGCCGAGCGAACACCTCATTAAAGATTTGTTCGCGGATGGCGTTATTGTTGCGGTTAATCCAATCGGATACAACTGAGGAATAATTTATGACCACTTTAACCGACAAAGAACTGATTAAAGAAATCAAAGAGCGTATCAGCAGCCTGGACGTTCGAGACAATATTGAACGCCGGGCTTATGAAATTGCACTGGCATCGCTGGAAGCCGAACCAGTGGCGTGGAAGGTAACCTTCACGCAAATTGACCGTGAATATAACACGTTCACTGGTATGTATTCTGACAAAGCAGAAGTCGAACGTTGGGTGCGGCTGCATAAAGCATGTAATTTTCGGGTAGATATAACACCGCTTTATACCGCCCAGCCAGCGCCGGTAACTCCGGATAGTTGGATAAGCTGTAGTGATCGAATGCCGAATGATAAACAGTATGTTTGGTGTTGGGGGAAGTCTTACGGCTGGACTGAGTGCGATACCTTCGAAGGGTATTACGATTGGTCGAGAAACAAATGGTGGGTAGTTACTGACGATGGGGAAGAACCGGCATCGAAAGTAACCCACTGGATGCCGCTACCGGAACCACCGCGGGAGGTTAACCGTGGCAAACCTGCAACTTGCCGTCAAAGGTGAATAACAATCCTCGCACTCGCGGGGATTTCTTTTATGTGAAAAGGACAAAAGCATGATTAACAATATTGCAAATCAGTCTTCGTTTCCGGCTGCAACAATCGACAGCCAGATGCTGTTGAAATTGGTTAACGAGGTGCGGAAATTATGTAGAGAAAAGCCCGTTCGCAATAATGATTTCATTGCCAAAGTTAAGGATGAGCTTGAAGGAGAGACCTACGAAATTTTCGTAGGTCAGAAAAACGGCGCAGAAATAGAAGTTATAACAATGACTTTCAAGCAAGCCCTGCGCGTCGCCGCACGTGAGTCGAAAGCCGTACGCCGTTCGCTGGTCGATAAACTGGAATCAATGCAACAGCAGTTGCAACAAAAAACGACCACGAAGAAATCACCAGATGGCCTTGAAGAATTCCGCAAGGCACGCGCATTGAAAATGACTGTCGATACAATGAAAGACCTCTTCGACTTCCTCCCTCACCTCGCACCGGAAGCTAAACAGGTCGTTGCCGCTAGCCTGGTTAATCCCGTCGTCGGCTTTAGTGCAATCCCTCTTCCGGTCATTGATGAACATCACTACTCTGCATCGGAGATTGGCGTAATGCTTGGCGTCTCAGCAAACAAGATCGGACGCATTGCCAACACCTACATGCTCAAAACAGAAAAGTACGGGAAGTGGTTCATCGACAAATCGGCGCACAGTGACAAGCAGGTCGAGACATTTCGCTACAACGAGGCAGGAGTGCACAAAATAGAGGAGCTCATCGAAGGAGAACGAAAGGCTGCATGATTTGACAACGTCGCATTAACGGGGCTATATTCCGCTTCATGGTGCTGAACACACCTTGCAAAGCGGAAACCGCACCCGTCAGTCATGCGGCTTTTTTATGTCCATTTCTCAGATATGGTCGGGTAGCGCGTATACCGAAAAACAGCCGAAAGGTTAAGGATACGGGCCGACTTTGCACGGTGTTCAAGTACCTGACCGCCCTGCTGAACACAGGGCTATCTGAACAAATGCAAAGGACATAAAAATGACCAGTCAACTCATCCCCGTATTCAACGGCACTATCGCCAACGAAACAGCCCTACTCTGCAATGCCCGCAATCTGCATGCTTTTTTAGGCGTGAAAAAGGTGTTTGCGGCATGGATTACAAATCGCATTTCAGAATACGAATTCATTGAAAATCAAGACTATATTTTGCTTTCCAATTTGGGAAAGCAAACATCTGGTAGAGGCGGTCACAACCGCAAGGATTACCACCTCACCCTCGACACAGCCAAAGAGCTGGCAATGGTCGAGCGCAACGAAAAAGGCCGCCAGATACGCCGATACTTCATCGAGTGCGAAAAGAAACTTCGCAGCATGCAACCAGCGCAGCAATTCACAGACGAGGAAATCATCCTCCTCTGCTACATGCAGGTACAGATGGAGAATGCACAGGACATCTGCAAACGCCTGTACCCGATAATGAAGGAACTTAACTCATCATACGCGAGTAAGCTGTATGACATTGCGTTTGAAACCTTCTATGCGGTGACGAAAAACAGAGATGTACTGCTCAGGGAGGCGACACGACTTGACCAGACAAGCGCCGTTTTCGAACGGGCAAGACCAATGTTGAAAAGCCTTCGGGCGAGACAATTCGAATTTTAATCATCAAAGGAGCTTCGGCTCCTTTTTTGTTGGAGAAAATCAACCACTACTCGTTCCCTTGCGAGTAATTGCGGAGACTTTGCGATGTACTTGACACTTCAGGAGTGGAACGCTCGCCAGCAACGCCCAAGAAGCCTTGAAACAGTTCGTCGATGGGTACGCGAGTGCAGGATATTCCCTCCTCCGGTTAAGGATGGAAGAGAGTATCTGTTCCACGAATCAGCGGTAAAGGTTGACTTAAATCGACCAGTAACAGGTAGCCTTTTGAAGAGGATCAGAAATGGGAAGAAGGCGAAGTCATGAGCGCCGGGATTTACCCCCTAACCTTTATATAAGAAACAATGGATATTACTGCTACAGGGACCCAAGGACGGGTAAAGAGTTCGGATTAGGCAGAGACAGAAGGATAGCAGTTTCAGAAGCTATTCAGGCCAATATTGAGTTGCTATCCGAGAACAGGCGTGAGTCACTGATAGACAGAATTAAAGGCGCTGACGCAATCACTCTTCATGCGTGGCTTGACCGATATGAAACAATCCTCAGCGAGAGGGGTATCAGGCCGAAAACTCTACTCGACTACGCCAGCAAAATCAGGGCAATCCGAAGAAAATTGCCGGACAAACCACTCACTGACATATCAACGAAAGAGGTGGCAGCAATGCTAAACACCTACGTAGCAGAAGGTAAAGCAGCTTCCGCAAAATTAATCAGGTCAACCCTTGTTGACGTTTTTCGTGAGGCAATAGCCGAGGGGCATGTGGAAACGAATCCAGTAACAGCGACCCGCACAGCAAAGTCAGAAGTAAGGCGCTCAAGGCTGACGGCTAATGAGTATGTCGCGATTTACCATGCAGCCGAACCTCTCCCAATCTGGCTGAGGCTGGCAATGGATTTGGCGGTCGTTACAGGGCAGAGAGTGGGCGATTTGTGCAGAATGAAATGGTCAGACATAAACGACAACCATCTTCACATTGAACAGGGTAAAACAGGGGCTAAGCTCGCCATTCCGCTGACGCTAACGATTGACGCGCTCAATATCTCATTGGCTGATACACTACAGAAATGCAGGGAGGCCAGCAGCAGTGAAACTATAATCGCATCAAAGCATCACGATCCGCTTTCCCCGAAAACAGTATCAAAGTATTTTACAAAGGCGAGAAATGCATCTGGACTCTCATTTGATGGAAACCCGCCAACATTCCATGAACTGCGTAGCCTGTCAGCGAGGCTATACCGGAACCAGATTGGCGATAAGTTTGCTCAACGTCTTCTCGGGCATAAATCAGATTCAATGGCGGCGCGGTATAGGGACAGTCGTGGGCGTGAATGGGACAAAATTGAAATCGACAAATGATTTTATTTTGACTAATAATGACCTGCTTATATTAATCCTTTGATAGTAAAAGAGATTTTAAATATACAACTTATTCACCTTAAGTACACTGACCGTGAATTTAACCCTGACCCGAAGACTCTGGATGGGCTTTGCCCTGATGGCGCTGTTAACCCTGACCAGTACCCTGGTGGGATGGTACAACCTGCGCTTTATCAGCCAGGTGGAAAAAGACAACACTCAGGCATTGATTCCTACCATGAATATGGCGCGCCAGTTGAGCGAAGCCAGCGCCTGGGAACTTTTCGCCGCGCAGAACCTGACCAGTGCCGATAACGAAAAGATGTGGCAGGCGCAGGGGCGAATGCTCACCGCACAAAGCCTGAAGATTAATGCGTTGCTGCAAGCATTACGGGAACAAGGTTTTGATACCACCGCTATTGAACAACAGGAGCAGGAGATTTCCCGTTCGTTACGTCAACAAGGGGAGCTGGTGGGGCAGCGTTTGCAACTGCGCCAGCAACAACAGCGACTCAGTCAGCAGATAGTCGCCGCCGCCGATGAAATCGCACGCCTGGCGCAAGGTCAGGCGAATAATGCGGCCACCTCCGCCGGAGCTACCCAGGCCGGGATTTACGATTTGATCGAACAACATCAGCGTCAGGCCGCCGAAAGCGCACTCGACAGGCTGATTGATATCGATCTTGAGTATGTTAACCAGATGAATGAACTGCGCCTTAGTGCTCTGCGGGTGCAGCAAATGGTGATGAATCTGGGGCTGGAACAGATCCAGAAAAATGCGCCAACGCTGGAAAAGCAGCTCAATAATGCGGTGAAAATTCTGCAACGTCGGCAAATACGCATTGAAGATCCGGGAGTTCGTGCTCAGGTCGCAACAACGTTAACTACCGTTAGCCAATATAGCGATTTGCTGGCGCTGTATCAGCAGGACAGTGAAATCAGCAATCACCTGCACACTCTCGCCCAAAATAACATCGCCCAGTTTGCGCAGTTTAGTAGCGAAGTCAGTCAGCTGGTCGACACTATTGAGCTGCGTAATCAACATGGACTGGCGCATCTGGAAAAAGCCAGCGCACGCGGGCAATACAGCCTGGTATTGCTGGGGATGGTTTCACTTTGCGCACTGATTCTGATCCTCTGGCGCGTGGTTTATCGCTCTGTCACACGTCCACTTGCTGAACAAACGCAGGCGCTGCAACGCTTGCTGGACGGTGATATCGACTCCCCTTTCCCGGAAACCGCTGGCGTGCGGGAGCTGGATACCATCGGGCGGCTGATGGATGCGTTTCGCAGCAGCGTTCATGCGCTGAATCGCCAGCGCGAACAGCTGGCGGCACAAGTAAAAGCGCGCACGGCTGAATTACAGGAACTGGTGGTAGAACATCGACAGGCTCGTGCGGAAGCCGAAAAAGCCAGCCAGGCAAAATCGGCATTTCTGGCGGCAATGAGCCATGAGATCCGCACACCGCTGTACGGTATTCTCGGCACCGCGCAACTGCTGGCAGATAACCCCGCACTTAACGCCCAGCGTGATGATTTGCGGGCAATTACCGACTCCGGCGAATCGCTGCTGACCATCCTTAACGATATCCTCGATTATTCGGCTATCGAAGCGGGGGGCAAAAATGTTTCGGTCAGCGATGAACCCTTTGAACCACGCCCGCTGCTGGAAAGTACCCTGCAATTAATGAGCGGGCGGGTGAAAGGTCGCCCGATTCGCCTGGCAACGGCAATTGCCAACGATGTACCGAGCGCGTTAATGGGCGATCCGCGACGTATTCGCCAGGTTATTACCAACTTGTTGAGCAACGCCGTGCGTTTCACTGACGAGGGGCAGATCGTCCTGCGCAGTCGCACTGATGGCGAGCAATGGTTGGTCGAAGTGGAAGACAGCGGCTGCGGTATTGATCCCGCGAAACTGACAGAAATATTCCAGCCATTTGTTCAGGTAAGCGGCAAACGCGGCGGCACCGGGCTGGGGCTGACTATCAGTAGCAGTCTGGCTCAGGCGATGGGCGGCGAACTGAGCGCCACCAGCGCGCCGGGGGCTGGAAGCTGTTTTTGTTTACGCTTGCCGTTACGTGTTGCCACTGCCCCCGTGCCAAAAACAGTCAATCAGGCGGTACGTCTGGACGGTTTACGTTTGCTGTTAATTGAAGATAACCCGCTAACCCAGCGAATTACCGTTGAGATGCTAAACACCAGCGGTGCGCAGGTCGTGGCTGTTGGCAATGCCGCGCAGGCGATAGAAACGCTGCAAAATAGTGAACCATTTGCTGCCGCACTGGTGGATTTTGATCTGCCGGATATCGACGGCATTACCCTTGCCCGACAACTGGTACAGCAATATCCGTCGCTGGTTTTGATTGGCTTTAGCGCCCATGTCATCGACGAAACGCTGCGCCAGCGAACCAGTTCGCTCTTTCGCGGGATTATCCCTAAACCAGTGCCGCGTGAAGTGCTCGGTCAGTTACTGGCGCACTATCTCCAACTGCAAACCAATAAAGATCAATCGCTGGATGTATCGCAACTCCATGAAGATGCTCAGTTAATGGGGACGGAGAGTATTCGCGAATGGCTGACATTATTTAAACAACATGCCCTGCCACTTCTCGATGAAATAGACGCAGCCCGCGCCAGGCAGGACGGCGAAAAAATTAAACGTGCCGCGCACCAGCTAAAAAGCAGCTGCGCGAGTCTGGGAATGCGTAGCGCCAGCCAGCTATGCGCGCAACTGGAGCAGCAGCCATTATCTGCGCCCCTCCCACACGAAGAAATTACACGCAGTGTTGCCGCTCTGGAAGCATGGTTGAATAAGAAAGACCTGAACGCGATTTGAATCAATATCAGCCAGTTAAGAATATTTAGAATAGTGGCATTTGGTATGCAACTTAACGGGCTGGCAAAATCATGACAGAGAAAAAAAGAACCCGCTGGCAGCGGCGGCCAGGCACGACGGGCGGCAAATTACCGTGGAATGACTGGCGTAATGCCACGACCTGGCGTAAAGCGACGCAATTATTACTGTTAGCAATCAATATTTATATTGCCGTCACCTTCTGGTACTGGGTGCGCTATTACGAAACGGCAGGTAGTACGACATTTGTCGCCAGACCAGGAGGCATCGAAGGCTGGCTACCGATTGCCGGCCTGATGAATCTGAAATATAGCTTTGAAACAGGCCAGCTACCTTCCGTCCATGCCACCGCGATGCTGTTGCTGGTCGCTTTTATCATCATCAGTCTGTTGCTGAAAAAGGCCTTTTGTTCATGGTTATGCCCGATTGGTACGCTTTCTGAATTAATCGGCGATCTCGGGAAAAAACTGTTTGGTCGGCAATTTGCCCTTCCCCGCTGGCTGGATATTCCTCTGCGCGGCGTGAAGTATTTGCTGTTGAGTTTTTTTCTCTATATCGCGTTATTGATGCCCGCTCAGGCAATTCACTATTTTATGCTATCGCCCTACAGCGTGGTGATGGACGTTAAAATGCTCGATTTCTTTCGTCATATGGGAACCGCGACATTAATCAGCGTGACCGTTTTGCTGATTGCCAGCCTATTTATTCGCCATGCCTGGTGTCGTTATCTTTGCCCATATGGCGCGCTGATGGGCGTGGTTTCGTTATTTTCGCCGTTTAAGATTCGTCGCAATGCCGAAAGTTGTATCGATTGTGGCAAATGCGCAAAAAATTGCCCATCACGGATCCCGGTCGATAAATTAATTCAGGTACGAACAGTGGAATGTACCGGCTGTATGACTTGCGTAGAGTCATGTCCGGTCACTTCAACATTAACTTTTTCGCTGCAAAAACCTGCGGCAAATAAAAAGGCCTTTGCGTTGTCTGGCTGGTTAATGACGCTATTGGTTCTGGGGATTATGTTTGCGGTGATTGGATATGCGATGTATGCGGGTGTATGGCAAAGCCCGGTGCCAGAAGAATTGTATCGACGCTTAATTCCACAAGCGCCAATGATTGGTCACTAAATTAGCAACAAGCGGAACATCACCTCGCACGGGGTGATGTTCACAAAATCACATTATTTTGATTTTGACGTCATAACCTTCAAGCCCGGTCATTTTCTCCCGCGCAGTAAAGCGAATTTCAGAGACTTCTTTCCCTGTGTTCTTACTCAATTCGGCGATTTTTTGCGCAATAAAGTCGGAGATTTCCGTTTCGGCTTGTTTTTTTAGCTCTTCAATATTCACTGTTAACCTCTTCTGGTCTTAAAAGACAGCAACACGCCAGCAAGGTGTTGGTTCCGATCCCCTGGTCAGGTTAGAAATGTTATAAGCCATCTGCATGAAAGATTCAATAATCAGTAGGTTATCGCTCAATATGCGTACAGGGATAAGCGCAAACAGAAGATATAAAAAAGGCTCCGCGAGGGAGCCTGATATTATTTTGTGAAATCCAGCGGCGCATGGTCAGTGCGTATTTGCAAGGCAACGTTATCAAAGGTGATCATCGTCGATTTACAGAAAATACACTTAGCGCCCAAAGGGTTTCGCTCCGTCACATCGAATGCCGATGTGCGGTACTGTGAACCATGACAACATGGACAGCGGAAATGGAGATGTTGAGTAATAACGGCAACCTTAGAGCGTAACAACGTTCGCTGCCGAGGGACCACGTTGCCCCTGCTCAATAGAAAATTCGACTTTCTGATTTTCATTCAGCGTGCGAAATTCATTGCTCTGGATGGCGGTGAAATGAACGAAAACGTCCTTGCTGCCATCATCAGGAGTGATAAAGCCAAAACCTTTATCTGCGTTAAACCATTTTACTAAACCAGTCATTTTATTAGACATATTTTACTTCCTTCATTTTGAGCCTTTCGGCAAACAGGGCTTTATTACAGAAACTACTTAGTGTTCAGGAGAGAGACTCAAAAGAAGGGGATAATGCCTGATAATGAGAACTGCTTTAGTAAACTACTTTGTATGCTGTCTGTCTTTCAAACCGACGCAGCTATTAACGCATGATAAATATGATTAAGCAAATTTTATTTTAGCCGTCCGGCGGTCTTAAATATCGCTGGCTTTATTTTATTAACACCGTATAGTGCGGCGCAGTATTTTTAGTAAGGAATTTGTTTGTCCCGTAAAATGACAGGAATTGTCAAAACCTTTGATCGCAAAAGCGGCAAAGGATTCATCATCCCCTCCGACGGTCGTAAAGAAGTCCAGGTTCATGTTTCCGCATTCAGTCCCCGCGACGCAGAAGTGCTCATCCCAGGATTACGCGTAGAATTTTGCCGCATAAATGGCCTGCGAGGACCAACAGCGGCAAATGTTTATTTATCCTGATGTAAACTACATGCCGGAATACGCGCTTCATTCACTATTTGCGTAAAATCCGCCAGTGAACACATGCCCTGAGCGTTTCTCTCCTCACATTCTGCCAGTGTCAGTTTTACCTCTCCAGGCGGCGTTTTTAGCGATAGCGGCGTTTTATCACGCATCTGCTGCAAGGTCTGGAATACCAGCGAAACCTGAATCCATTGACTGTTATCACTTAGCCGCCGCCAGCGTTCAAATACCAGTTCACCACCCGGCGGGGTGTTATCCGGTTGACCCGGCAGCGTCCAGTTAAGCTTCAGTGCCCCCCCCAGATTCGCCAGGTTGGTATCATGCCCGGCAATAAACAACAGTGAAGTCGGCAGCGTAATTCCATAGTTCGATTTTTGCGGGTTGTTTGGCGTCAACGCCGTCAGAATTAAATCCAACAGCGGTGTGGCACGACGACGAGCCACATCCGGGGTACGTTGCAGCAAATAAAACTGCGCATTATGCAGGCTTAACAAGGTGTTCCACTGATGTGAATCAGTAATTCGTCCCCAGCCTGGCTCCGGCATTCCCTGTGCTTGTTGCAGGAGAAATATCTCCGTCAGCATGGATGCGAGGCTTACCGCACCCGTTAATGAGACGTTATCAGCACTCACCTTGAGTTCAGAGGGCAATGCCTGCGTGAACGAACAGCTTTCGTCTTGTTTCTCTCGTTTGAGGCACAGACTTGATTGCGGAAAATTGAGTACCCGCTCCAGTTCGTGAAATGCCGTTTGCCGATGATCGGTAAAATCAACGAGAGAGCCGCCTGCCCTGCTGAGAATCGCCTCAGTCACGTTCACTTTATCCAGTTGGCAAACACCGGTTTTCAGGGGATTAAATAACGGATCGGGACGGGAAATGTCTGACTGAGTATGTACGGTTATTGCACAGTCGGGAGCCAGCCCGGCAGCAAAGGCTTCGCCTGTTTTACGAGTGCGCTCGTCAACATCGGCAATAATCGCGACCTGCCCAGCTTTCGGGCAACCATTTTTTGCCAGCAAACCGTCAGCCACCAGGCGTTGGCGTTGGTAATGTCCGAGATAAGAGATCAGCTCACCGCCTCGTGGTGTCAGCCAACCCAGTTTCACCGGCCAGCCAGGCCAGGTGTCTGGAGTAACGTCCTGCATGATTTGCGTAGATTTGGTGGGTGCTCGCACACCATGACGGCTGACAATCACCACACTTTCCAGCTTCAGTTCCGGCGCCCCCTGAGCAAATGCAGGTAGCGGAGTTAACGGAAGCAAAAGAGAAAAAAAGGGGATCAAAATCGCTTTCATCGCCAGGTTTCCGTTTTTCATGTTTCGCATTATTGCCTGATGCGACGTTGATGCGTCTCATCAGGCCTACGTTTGTTGTGCGTCAAATCAACCTTTCAGACGCGGTTCCAGCCATACCAACACCACGGTGGAGAGTGAACACATCAACAAAATTCCGACGAACCACAATAAATACCACATTGATCATCCCTCCTTAGTACAGCTCACTATCGTGACGGCGAAGCGTTTCAGTTGTCATGCGCCCCCACATTTTGTAGTAGCTCCATACAGTGTAGAGCAACACAATAGGCAAAAATATCAGCACAATTACTAACATAATGCTCAACGTCAGCTGACTGGAGGTGCTGTCCCACAGCGTCAGGCTGGAGATCGGACTGATGCTCGAAGGCATGACAAACGGAAACAGCGTGATGCCCGCCGTGAAGATAACGCCAAATTGCATCAATGAGGCCAGCAGAAATCCCCAACCGGGGCGACCCCGATAAATAGCCATCACCGTCAGTAATGGGCAGAAAAAACCCAGCAGCGGGAAGATCCACAAAATCGGCGATTCAACAAAATTATTCATCCAGGCACCGGGCAGTACTGTAACCAGTTTCATTAACGGATTGGACGGGCCGTTAACATCCTGGGCGAGCAATACAAAGCCATCAATACCCACCCACAGCCAGTACCCCGCCAGCAAAAAGCACAGCATGACCAACAGCGCAGCGCGTTTGGTCGCCAGTTGCGAACGCAGGTGAATAGCTCCGACCGTTTTTAGTTGCAACCAGACGCCACCTTGTAAAATCACCATGCCCAGACTGAGCAAACCACACAGTAATGGGAACGGTGTCAGCAATTGCCAGAAAGAACCGAGGTACTCCACGCGTAATTGCGGCGTGAAGACAAACGGCACGCCAAGTAACAAATTGCCGAACGCGATACCGAAGACCACCGGCGGCACCAGGCTACCGATGACCAGACCGGCATCCCACATTTTACGCCAGCGCGCATCAGCGATTTTTCCACGATAATCAAAAGCCAGCGGGCGAAAGAATAGCGAGCACAGCACCAGAATCATCGCCACATAAAAGCCGGAAAACGCCGCTGCATAGACTCTGGGCCAGGCGGCAAATAATGCACCGCCCGCAAGAATCAACCAGACCTGGTTGCCTTCCCAGTGTGCGCCAACGCTGTTAATCAATACCCGACGTTCATCATCATTACGCGCCACCAGCGGCAACAGACAGCCAATCCCCATGTCAAATCCATCGGAGATCATAAAGACCACCAGGATGACGCCAATCAGCAGCCACCAGATGAAGCGCAATGTTTCATAATCAAACATGATTCTCTCCTTTACCCCTGTTGCTGCGTCGGTTGTTCACTCTGCATCGCGCTCGGCCCCAGACGGGCATATTTCTGCATCAGGTAGACTTCGGCGATTAAGAACAGGGTATAAAGCCCTACGATCATGATCAGTGAGAAAGCCAGTTGTCCCGTGGTTAACGCGGAGTGCGCGGAGTATGTCGGTAAGATGTCCTGAATCGCCCACGGCTGACGACCAAACTCGGTCATAAACCACCCGGCTTCAATGGCAATCCACGGCAGCGGCAAACTCCAGAGCGCCATTTTCAGCACCCAACGATGCTGGTCAATTTTACCGCGCAGCGTCTGAACGAGCGCAATCAGCATTACCAGTAACAGCAGCGAACCGCAGCCCACCATGATGCGGAAACTCCAGAACACCGGCGCAACCTGTGGAATAGCGCCACGCATTGCTGCCTGATACTGCGCCGGTGTGACATGATTCATATCCGGCGCATAGCGGGAGAGCAACATGCCGTAACCAAGGTCGCTTTCCAACTCCCGGAATGCCTGCAACACATGCGGCTCCCGGTTACCTTGCGAGATCTCCTGCATCAGCAGCCAGGCCATACGTCCGCGTTGCAAGCGTGGATAGGTTTCAGCCATCAAATTTTTCAGCCCCGGAACGGGCTTATCTAATGAGTGAGTGGCGAGGATCCCTAACAGTGCGGGAATTTTGATGGCAAAGGCATTACGTTCTTGATCCTGTTCCGGCCAGGCAACGAGATGGAACGGCGCAGGTGCGGGTTCGGTTTGCCACTCCCCTTCCATTGCGGCCAGTTTTACCGGCTGAACGCGTGCGACTTCATAAGCAGAACTGTCTCCAAGTTGCAGCGCGCCGATTATCGCCAGTGTGCCAAAGACCGAACCGATGGCGAACGAACGTAGCGCAACATCACGCTCCCGTCCGCGCAGTAAATACCAGGCGCTGATCGCCATAATAAACATGGCCCCGGTCACATAGCCCGCCATCACCGTATGGACAAATTTCACCTGGCTGACAGGGTTAAAAACCAGATCGCTGAAACTGGTCATCTCCATACGCAGGGTGTCGATATCGAAATGCGCGCCGGTCGGGAACTGCATCCACCCGTTGGCATTCAAAATCCACAATGCGGAGATATTGGAACCGAATGCCACCAGCCAGGTCACCAGCAGATGCTGGTATTTATTCAGCCGTTGCCAGCCGAAGAAGAACAGACCGACAAAGGTGGATTCGAGGAAAAAGGCCATTAATGCTTCCATCGCCAGCGGTGCGCCAAAAATGTCGCCCACATAGTTGGAATAGAATGACCAGTTAGTACCAAACTGAAACTCCATTGTCAGGCCAGTGGCCACGCCGAGAGCGAAGTTGATACCGAAGAGCTTACCCCAGAAACGCGTCATATCGCGGTAGACTGTTTTGCCGGTGACCACGTAAATGGTTTCCATGATAGCCAGCAAAAAAATCAGCCCCAGGGTAAGGGGCACGAATAAAAAGTGGTACAGCGCGGTCAGTGCAAACTGCCAGCGCGATAAATCAATAACATCCCACATGCGAACTCCTGTAGGCGAAGAGAGGGAAATAACCCTTTAATAGTAGATCTCCCTTTTTATCCTTACAGTTTGTAGGTGGTCGTATTCGCTGATTGCGATATTCATAAGACTGAAAGCGACATTTGCCGCCGTTTTCACTGTTGCTCGTTTTCCACCAGCCACTGACACACCTCGCCCAACCGCTGCGCAGAATCAGCCAAATCTTCCGGCGCTGCCAGCACAACTTCCGGTATAGGGCAGATTTCATAACTCTCAAGCAGCGGGCCTTTTAGGGTGTCCGTGCAACGTAAATGCCAGACATGGCGTAACCCGGTGGCGTTGATATAGCTCTCGCCATAGCCAATGGTGCGAATCTGAATATTCCCCGCCCCGCAAAGGCGCGACAGAAAAAGTCGGTCAGCCTCGCTGATGGGCAATTGCGTCAGGTTAATACTGTGCGGCTGCGTGTCAGGGTTACGCACATGCGCCAGCAATTCATGAGCCAACGGCAGTCCGTTCATCAGGCCATCGATGGGTGGCGGTAACAGCGAATCTGTCGGCAAGACGTTTTGCGTTGCCGCCTGCCACAAAGGCAGCGGCGCGCAGCCAGTCTCCAGACGGTCTTCCAGTAACTGCTCTCCGCGACGTCTGCGCACTCGCCATAATCCGCAAAAAATTGCCTCCTGAATTTCACTTTCACTGCCATCAACGTGTTGGATGCGAACTGACACTTCCCCTTCCCCGAGAAGCGTATTGATAAAGTGGCGATCGTAAGCGTTGAGATTGAACAGATCGACTGCCAGTACCTCGCCCAAAGGGGGGATACGTTGGCTTAGCTGTTGTTGCAGTTCGTTTAACAGCACAATCACCTGCGGGCTATGAGCACATTGCTCCAGGGCCGCCATGCTCGGTTCATCATTCACCTGGCAGGTGATCGGCAGCGGATTCATACTGAAACAGTCGTCATCAGGTTGCGTTCCTGGCCCCAGTAAATGGAAAAAAGTGTCACTCATGAGGCACGCTCCTGTTGCGGTTCGACAAGCCCATGCATCAGGTTTATCAGCTCCGCCCACGGGTGAATACCATTCAGCACGCCGCGATAGTTTCCGCCGGTAAACACCAGTGTGGCGGGAAAGCGAAAAACACCAAAGCGATCGCCGATGGCTTCGCTTTGCTCAAGGTCAGCAATCGCCACCTGCCATGTAAAGTCTGGAAATTCGCGCAATAATTCGCCAATTATTATCGGATTATCACCGACCTCCGGCGTGCGTTTCGGATCACTGCTTAACAGCACTACGCCGTCTGGTGCCTGCGATAACCAGTCATCAAGGCTGGATTCTGTGACAGGTGTCCAGCCGCGCGCCAGCATACGCTGCCACAACGCATTAAAAGGAGAGTCATTGATCATCCCTGCTCCTCCAGTCTCATCCGGTACTGGCGTAAGCGAACGCCTTCATAATTTTCCATCGACAGACAGTCATAGTTGAGACAGCGTGATTCCTCTGCCAGATGCGGCACGATTCCCCACTCTGCCAGTTGCGCCAGCGCCAACTGTTCTGCTGCTGGCAGTTGTTCACGTGCCAGTTCGCTCAGGCTGCCACCGTAGTCGTCGAGCATTGCCGGTTGCAGCCCGACCAGGGCGATTTGTTCAGGCAAATGTCCACGAATATCCGCCAGCGCCAGCACTTCGGAGAAACTGTTCTGGTGCAGACTCATTTTCTTTGCGCTAAGGTATGCCGGAATGCGCTCTCCGGCATATGTCCGTAGCGTTCCTGGCTCCAGCCCATAATCAATGGCATCGAGGATCAACAAGTGACTGGCGCTTTCAACGTAGCCCAACAAATTCAGCCCCTGAGTGCCGCCATCGACAATCTCCACGTTTTCGGGCCAGTGATAATGTGCATATAGCCGTTCCGCCACCCGCACGCCGAAACCTTCATCGGCCCATAGCAGGTTGCCCAGCCCCATCACCACCACGCGCTGCTCGCTCATGAACGCTCCTTGTTGCTTTTGACTTTAAAAAACTTGTGGCTGCGGTAACCGTTCACCATCGTGGAGATCACCGTGTCATCAGACATGATGTCTTCACGCAGCGCCATATAGACATGACCGATCACAAACGCACCAATTAGCCACATCCCCAGCCGATGCCAGCTGTGAATGTCCAGCGAGTTGCCGCCCGTCCAGTAGAAAAACTCCACTACATAACGGAATGGCGCAAAAATAGCGTACTGGCTGTGTTCGCTGTACAGCGCAAAGCCGGTGATGATCATAAATACCGACATCAGGAAATAGCCGAACATCGCCGCCTGGGCGATGGGGTTATGACCGATGTCGGCACTCGGGCGTTTTGCCAGAAACAGATACCAGCGGATTTCATACCACACGCCCAGCCACCAGCTTTTACGCCATACCGACACAATGAAAAGCTCGCGTGAATAGCGATTACCCACGAACGCCCAGTAAATCCGCATCAGCAATATCACGGTAAAAATCATTCCGGCGCTGAAGTGAATTAACCTGATGTAGCCCATATAGAACAGATACGTCGCCTCGCCACTGACCGAAGGCAGCGGCTTACCGATAAAGTAACCGGTGACCATCAACACCGCCATGCATAACACCGTCAGCCAGTGCCAGATACGGACTGGCGCTTCAAAGACATAGTGGCTGACAACGTTGTCGCTTTTCTCTTGCATGATGATTCTCCTTCGCTGTTAACGCACCTGCACGGAGATAAGCTCGCTACCGTCGTCGCCCAGCACGTGTGTTGAACAGGCGAGGCACGGGTCAAAGCTGTGTAGAGTACGCAGGATCTCCAGCGGTTGCTCGGGGATCGCCATTTTGGTGTTCATCAGCGCCGCTTCATATGCGCCAATCTGCCCTTTGGGATCGCGCGGGCTGGCGTTCCAGGTGGTCGGCACCACGCACTGGTAGAGATCAATCTTGCCATCGCGAATGGCGGCCCAGTGACCTAACGCCCCGCGCGGCGCTTCGGTAAAGCCGACGCCACGGCACTCTTTCGGCCAGGTCTCAGGCTCCCATTTTTCAGTGGAGGCAGTGGCAAGATTGCCGTTTTTCAGGTTGGTCATCAACTTGTCGAAGAAGTACTGCAACTTACCTGCGGCCCACTGCGCTTCGTGCGCGCGGCACAGAATGCGGCCTAACGTTGACTGGATGCCAGAAAGCGGCAGGTTCAGCGCCGACATCATGCGATCGACCGACTCAACGGTCGCAGCATCGCCTTTGTGGTAGGCGATTAACGTGCGCGCCAGCGGCCCTACTTCCATCGCGTTACCGCGCCAGCGTGGCGCTTTGATCCACGAGTAACGTTCCTGTTCATTCAGTTGCTGAATGTTGGTATCGCTGCCTTTGACATCGCCAGGGTTGTACCACGGGTCGGTAATACCATCGAATGGATGACGCCCAACCTGATCGTTGGGATACCGATACCAGGCGTGATCGACAAACTCCTGCACCTGCTGCGGATCAACCAAATCCACTGGCAGCACATTGTTGAAGTCGCCATTGATTACCGCACCACCAGGCATCAGCAGACTTTTCTCGCCAAAGTCGTTGGCAATATCCGGGAATGCGCCGTAGCTAAGGACGCATTTATCAGAAAGACCAGTGCCGATTTCACTCCACGGTTTGTTGAACTGACCGATGGCTAAGGCGTCGGGGATCATCACGTTGTTAATGAAGTCCGCCGTGCGGGTAATGATCGACTGAACCAGGTTCAGGCGTTCCATATTGACCGCCCCGACCGCGCCGCTTTCGTCAATGTTAATGGCGCACGGCATCCCGCCGACAATCCAGTTCGGATGCGGGTTTTTACCACCAAAAACGGCGTGAATTTTGACGATCTCCCGCTGGAAATCGAGGGCTTCGAGATAGTGGGCAAAGCCCATCAGGTTGGCTTCCGGCGGCAGTTTGTACTGCGGGTGCCCCCAGTAGCCATTGCGGAAGATCCCCAACTGCCCGCCTTCAACAAATTTCTTCAGGCGGTTTTGTACGTCGAAGAAATAGCCAGGGGATGATTTCGGCCACGAGGAAAGGCTTTGCGCCAGTTCTGACGTTTTCCGTGGGTCGGCTTTCAGCGCATCTAACACATCTATCCAGTCCATCCCGGCGAGCTGATAGAAGTGCACCAGATGGTCGTGGCACCAGAGCGTCGCCAGCATAATATTACGGATGATATTGGCGTTGTCCGGCACTTTAATGCCGATGGCATCCTCAATTGCATAGACCGAAGCCAGAGCGTGTACGCCAGTGCAGACGCCGCAGATACGCTCAACGAACGCCCACGCATCACGCGGATCGCGGCCTTGCAGGATGATCTCCAGCCCGCGAAACATAGTGCCGCAGGACACAGCATTGGTGATCACATTCTGATCGTTAATATTCACTTCGCAGCGCATATGACCTTCGATGCGCGTAATCGGGTCGACCACCAGGCGGCGTCCGGCATTGTTGATGGTGTATCCCTGAGTTTCGTACTGAGTGCTCATGCCTGTTTATCCTCGTTGCCCGGCTGTTGTTCGGCTTCTGCAAGTTGCTGGTTATGACGTCTGCGCTGGTCAACGGCGCTGGCGACTGCATGTACGCCAACAGCCGCAGCCACGACACCAAGCGCGGTTAAGCCCACGGTATCGGCGGTAGAGTGCGTTCCCATCTGCGGAATATCGACCACGCGGCTATAGAACGAACCGCGATCCCAGAAACCATTTTCAGAACAGCCCAGGCAGCCATGACCAGACTGGATTGGGAAAGAAACGCCATCATTCCAGCGTGTGGAGGAACAGGCGTTATAGGTGGTAGGCCCTTTGCAGCCCATTTTGTACAGGCAGTAACCTTTACGCGCGGCGTCATCATCCCAACTCTGGACGAACTCTCCGGCATCAAAGTGAGCGCGGCGATAGCATTTATCGTGGATTCGCTGACCGTAGAACATCAGCGGACGCCCCATTCTGTCGACATCCGGCAGACGATCGAATGTCACCATGTAAGTAATGATGGCGCTCATCACATCCGGGATCGGCGGGCAGCCGGGCACTTTAATGATCGGTTTGTCGGTGATGACTTTGTCGATGGGGGTGGCCTGCGTCGGATTGGGTCGGGCGGCTTGCACACAGCCCCAGGACGCACAGGTGCCCCAGGCAATAATTGCACTGGCTCCGGCAGCTGCACGTTTGAGTTTCTCAATAAACGGTCGACCGCTACTGATACAGAACATCCCCTGCTCGCCCAGCGGCGGGTTACCTTCTACTGCGAGGATATATTTGCCGTTGTATTGCGTGATGATGTCTTCAAAGACTTCCTCTGCCTGAGTGCCTGCGGCAGCCATCAGAGTATCGTCGTAGTCGAGAGAAATAAGGGAAAGAATGACATCCTTCGCCAGCGGATGAGCAGAACGGATAAAAGATTCGGTACAGCAGGTGCATTCAAGACCGTGGATCCACACCACTGGAATGCGCGGTTTATTCTCCAGCGCCCAGGCAATCTTTGGTGCCATCCCCGCGCCTAATCCCAGCGACGTGGCAGCCAGACTGCAATATTTAAGAAAACTTCGCCGGGTAACCCCCTGACGTCGCATAGCCTGGTAAAAGGTTTCCTCGTTATTCATATAGCACGTCTCTTCTCCTTGCGACACCGACTGGAGTGCCGGGCGCTTTTGGTCGGCAAGCGACGTCCCTGGAGCAAGGCAAACCATCGCTTCACGAGAGAGACAGAAAACGAAAGCTCATCCTTCTGCACTGGCGCACGTCGCCAGAAAGTATTGTTAATAAAGCGTAGTGAAACTTTTGCACAAAACAACACAGAGTGTGTGGATTTATCTTTTAGCGATAAAAATGAACCTTATTTTCCTTAAGGTTTGCCGCAGGAAGGTTATGAAGCGATTTTTATGGCGATGGAATGCGCAAATTGCTGTTATTTCACGCAATCAACACGATTTTGTCTGTTTTTCAGGCAAACAAACACATTGGGGGTTTACACGACGCATCGGGATGTTTATAGTTCGCGTCATTCCGGAAGTGTGGCCGAGCGGTTGAAGGCACCGGTCTTGAAAACCGGCGACCCGAAAGGGTTCCAGAGTTCGAATCTCTGCGCTTCCGCCAAATAAGATAAGGGGTTAGCTAAATGCTAACCCCTTTTTCTTTTACCTGTCAAAATCGCCATGCCGTTATGCCATCCCAATGACTTACTCTGTCTTTGCTAAACCTGTTCCAGATCAAATGCGTAAAGATGGGTAAAACCTCTGGGTAGCTTTCGGCAATATCATTATGCTGCTTTATTAATTACACCTGTCATAGAGAGTGACTCCATGGATCGTATAGTTAGTTCTTCACATGACCGTACATCGCTACTTAGCACCCATAAGGTGCTGCGTAATACCTATTTCTTGCTGAGCCTGACGCTGGCCTTTTCTGCGATTACCGCGACGGCCAGTACGGTTCTGATGCTACCATCTCCGGGTCTGATTCTGACGCTGGTAGGTATGTATGGTTTGATGTTCCTGACCTATAAAACGGCGAATAAGCCGACCGGGATTATCTCCGCGTTCGCCTTTACCGGTTTTCTGGGTTATATCCTCGGCCCGATTCTGAACACCTATCTGTCTGCCGGAATGGGCGACGTAATCGCTATGGCACTGGGCGGCACGGCGTTAGTGTTCTTCTGCTGCTCTGCCTATGTGCTGACCACCCGCAAAGATATGTCGTTCCTCGGCGGTATGCTGATGGCGGGTATTGTGGTGGTACTGATTGGAATGGTAGCGAATATCTTCCTGCAACTGCCTGCCCTGCATCTGGCAATCAGTGCGGTATTCATTCTGATCTCCTCTGGCGCAATTCTGTTTGAAACCAGCAACATCATTCATGGCGGTGAAACGAACTACATTCGTGCCACGGTTAGCCTGTATGTGTCGCTGTACAACATCTTCGTCAGCCTGCTGAGCATTCTGGGCTTCGCCAGCCGCGATTAATCTCACCCGCTAACACTTTCATAGCCTCGCTTTATGCGGGGCTTTGTTTTTTGTTACACTGCCGCCAGTCTGATTAAGGTAGTAATAATTATGCTGATCTTCGAAGGTAAAGAGATAGAGACCGATACCGAAGGCTATCTCAAAGAGAGTAGTCAGTGGAGTGAGCCGCTGGCGGTGGTGATTGCAGAGAACGAAGGGATTACGCTGTCGCCAGAACACTGGGAAGTGGTACGTTTTGTGCGTGACTTCTACCTGGAGTTTAATACCTCTCCGGCGATTCGTATGCTGGTAAAAGCGATGGCGAATAAATTTGGCGAAGAAAAAGGTAACAGCCGATATTTATACCGACTGTTTCCGAAAGGTCCGGCTAAGCAAGCCACCAAAATTGCTGGCCTGCCTAAACCGGTAAAATGTATTTAACGGATACGAAAATCGGTTAATTCCCCCGAGGGATGATGCGGCTCGCTGAGCACCCGTTCCACACGCGCAGAACGCGGGCCGCCACTCTTTAACCACTGCATTAATTTTTCCACCTGCCCTTCTTCACCGCAGGCAACCACTTCCACGCTGCCATCGTCAAGATTTTTGGCGTACCCGGTTAATCCCAGTTTTTTCGCTTCGTACTGCGTGGTATAGCGAAAGCCTACCCCCTGAACTCGCCCGAAAACCCAGGCAATTATGCATACTTTCGACATCACCGCTCTCCTTATTCTTATAGCTGCGTTGCAAATCCATGGAAAACTCCGGACAATGGCGCCCATTTCTTTGCATCGACAGAATAGTAAATTATGAGTGTACGTTTAGTGTTAGCCAAAGGGCGCGAAAAATCATTACTTCGTCGCCATCCGTGGGTCTTTTCCGGGGCCGTTGCCCGCATGGAAGGTAAAGCCAGCCTCGGTGAAACCATCGATATTGTTGATCATCAGGGAAAATGGTTAGCACGCGGCGCTTATTCGCCGGCTTCGCAAATCCGCGCTCGCGTCTGGACTTTCGATCCTTCGGAATCCATCGACATTGCCTTTTTCACCCGACGCTTACAACAGGCGCAAAAGTGGCGCGACTGGCTGGCGCAAAAAGATGGCCTCGATAGCTATCGTTTAATTGCCGGTGAGTCTGATGGCCTGCCGGGTATAACTATCGATCGTTTCGGTAATTTTCTGGTGCTGCAACTGCTGAGTGCTGGCGCAGAATATCAGCGGGCGGCATTGATCAGCGCCCTGCAAACGCTATACCCGGAATGTGCGATTTACGATCGCAGCGACGTCGCGGTACGTAAAAAAGAAGGGATGGAGCTGACCCAGGGCCCCGTCACCGGCGAGTTGCCGCCTGCCCTGCTGCCGATTGAAGAACACGGTATGAAGCTGCTGGTGGACATTCAGCACGGGCACAAAACGGGCTACTACCTGGATCAGCGTGACAGCCGCCTGGCAACCCGCCGCTACGTTGAAAATAAACGCGTACTGAACTGTTTCTCCTATACCGGTGGTTTCGCGGTATCGGCATTAATGGGCGGTTGCAGCAACGTTGTTAGCGTTGATACCTCCCAGGAAGCACTGGACATTGCACGGCAGAACGTTGAGCTGAACAAATTGGATCTGAGCAAGGCAGAGTTCGTGCGTGATGACGTCTTTAAATTGCTGCGAACTTATCGCGATCGCGGGGAGAAATTTGACGTTATCGTGATGGATCCGCCGAAGTTTGTTGAGAACAAAAGCCAGTTGATGGGCGCCTGCCGGGGCTATAAAGACATCAACATGCTGGCGATTCAGTTGCTGAATGAGGGCGGTGTTCTCCTGACGTTCTCCTGTTCAGGCCTGATGACCAGCGATTTATTTCAGAAAATCATCGCGGATGCCGCAATTGATGCCGGTCGTGATATACAATTTATAGAGCAGTTCCGTCAGGCAGCCGATCATCCGGTGATCGCTACCTACCCGGAAGGGCTATATCTGAAAGGGTTTGCCTGTCGCGTCATGTAACTTGAAATGTGGAATTTTACCCTTATATCAAAGGTGAAGATTTCCCGGGAGGTGACTATGATTGCCAGCAAATTCGGTATCGGCCAGCAGGTCCGCCATTCCCTGTTAGGTTATCTCGGAGTGGTCGTGGATATCGACCCGGTTTATTCGCTCTCTGAACCGTCGCCTGATGAGCTGGCGGTGAACGATGAGCTTCGCGCCGCTCCGTGGTATCACGTGGTGATGGAGGATGACAACGGCCTACCGGTTCATACCTACCTGGCTGAAGCCCAGCTAAGTAGCGAATTGCAGGATGAACATCCTGAACAGCCATCCATGGATGAGCTGGCGCAGACCATCCGCAAACAACTCCAAGCGCCGCGTCTGCGTAACTAACCCTCATACAAATACCCGGAAGGCAAAAACCTTCCGGGTATTTTTTATTTAGCCAGCCCCAGGCGAGGGATCTCAATTGCCGGGCAGCGATCCATGACTACCTGTAACCCGGCATCACGTGCCAGTACAGCCGCTTGCTCATTAATCACCCCTAGCTGCATCCATAAGGTTTTCGCACCAATGGCGATAGCTTCCTGCGCCACGCCCCACGCGGCTTCCGAATTACGGAAAACATCGACCATATCGACTTTTTCCGGAACCTCTGCCAACGTGCCGTAGCCCTGCTGACCCAGCAGCGTTTTACCGGCGACTTTAGGTGAGACCGGAATAACGTGATAGCCCTGATCAAGCAAGTATTTCATCACGCGATAACTTGGACGGTCGGGTTTATCACTTGCCCCTACCAGCGCAATGGTATGAGTGGACGTTAAAATGGCTGCAATATCGGTCTCTTTCATCATTTCCTCCAGACTATTTATCAAAGTGTACGACAATCCCAACATACCAACCATGCAGCTAATACGAATGAATGAGAGCAAAAGCGGAAAACATGTCTATATGTTAGTAAGTATGATTAAAGAAAAATTTTGATACATTATTATTCAGGCGGTCATTAGACAGGAGCTATCTATGAAAACCGGCATTTTGACCACCTTGATTGCATTATGTTTGCCGGTATCCGTTTTTGCCACCACGCTACGGCTGTCCAGCGATATTGATCTTCTGGTACTCGACGGCAAAAAGGTTTCAAGCTCTCTGTTACGCGGAGCGGATAGCATTGAACTGGATAATGGGCCGCATCAGTTAGTGTTTCGCGTCGAGAAGACTATCCATCTTTCCAGTAGTGAAGAACGGCTTTATATCTCCCCGCCGCTGGTCGTCAGTTTTAATACACAGCTCATTAGCCAGGTGAACTTTCGCCTGCCACGCCTGGAGAATGAACGGGAAGCCAATCATTTCGACACAACGCCGCGCCTTGAATTGTTAGATGGCGATGCGACGCCGATTCCGGTAAAGCTGGATATTCTGGCTATTACTTCAACCGCAAAAACGATTGATTATGAAGTCGAGGTCGAGCGTTATAACAAATCCGCGAAACGCGCTTCTCTACCGCAATTTGCCACCATGATGGCAGATGACAGTACACTGCTCTCTGGAGTTTCCGAACTGGATGCCATCCCACCACAGTCCCAGGTGCTCACTGAACAACGGCTGAAGTATTGGTTTAAACTGGCAGATCCGCAAACGCGCAATAACTTCCTGCAATGGGCGGAAAAACAACCATCTTCCTGAGATTTTTGTGCCTGTGCGCAGGCTTTTTCGGTCTTTATCTTGCAGCGATAAGTGCTTACAGTAATCTGTAGGAAAGTTAACTATGGATGTAAATTATGGAACTGACGACTCGCACTTTACCAGCGCGGAAACATATTGCGCTGGTGGCACACGATCACTGTAAACAAATGCTCATGAGCTGGGTGGAACGGCATCAACCATTACTGGAACAGCACGAGCTTTATGCGACGGGCACCACGGGTAACTTAATTTCCCGCGCTACCGGTATGAATGTTAACGCCATGTTGAGCGGCCCAATGGGCGGTGACCAGCAGGTGGGCGCACTGATTTCGGAAGGAAAAATTGATGTGCTGATTTTCTTCTGGGATCCATTAAACGCCGTACCGCACGATCCTGACGTGAAAGCGTTACTGCGACTGGCGACGGTGTGGAACATTCCGGTCGCTACCAACGTGGCAACGGCAGATTTCATCATCCAGTCGCCGCATTTCAACGACGCGGTCGATATTCTGATCCCCGATTATCAGCGTTATCTCGCAGAACGCCTGAAGTAATATTGCACAGGTGGCAAACGCCACCTGTTTCTTACGGTTTTCTCGCCACCGGCACATCCAGATTTTTCAGTATTTCCACAAAGGGAGAGGGATTCTCTTTGTTAAACAGTGCCCATACCCGATGGCGTGCGCGGGTCAGCGCCACGTACATTAACCGCCGTTCTTCAGCGTCCGGGAAATCCTCAACCGGTGGCAGTAGCGCCTCTTCCATAATCGACTCCCGCGCCGCAGCCGGAAAACCGTCACTCCCCTCCTGCAAGCCAACGATGATGACGTAATCCGCCTGTTGCCCTTTGCTGGCATGAATAGTCATAAAGTCGATTTGCAACTTCGGCCAGCGTGTTGCCGCTTTTTCCAGGCTGGCAGGCCTCATGTGGTGATAACGCGCCAGAACCAGAATGCGCTCTTCCGGTTTGGCATAACCAGAGAGCTTATCCAGCAAAGCGTCAAGCTGGCTCTCATCCAATAACGTGACGGCTTTTTTGTCTCCATTGGTTAAGCTATTTAGCGGCTTTTTCAGCTGGCTTGGGTTCTGCTGAATAAACCGGTTTGCCACCTCACCGATACGACTGTTAAAACGGTAAGTCGTGTCTAAATCACAGCGATCGCCTTCACCAAAGTTTTCATGGAAAGCCGTGGTGAGCGACATTTGCGCGCCACTGAAGCGGTAAATCGCCTGCCAGTCATCGCCAACGGCAAACAACGTCGTCTGGCTGTTTTGCTTGCGTAATGCCGCTAACAACGCTGCGCGCTGCGGCGAGATATCCTGAAATTCATCAACCAGAATATGCTTCCAGGGGCTGATAAAGCGACCTTTCTCCAGAATCACAATCGCCTGGTGAATAAGGCCCGAAAAATCGACGGCGTTTTCTGCCTTCAGCGCACCTTTCCAGGCTTTTAATAACGGGGCCATCAACTTGATACGTTTACTGAACAGATCGCGAATCTCTTCGGGCGCGCTGGCAATCATTTCTGCCTGTGCACCGCCGTGCATCCGCATCAGACTTACCCAGCGATCGAGGCGTGAGGCAAGACGACGCTGTAATTTTTCATCATCCCAGAAGTTACCTTCTGGCACTGACCACTGCATTTCTTCCGTCAGCCATTGCCGCCAGCCCTTCGCCTGCGCTTTCTTCTCGCTGCATTGCTTGCGCCACTCAGCAATAAAGAGTTCATGTCGGGCAGCGGTGTCATTTTCCAGTTTGCTGACTGTGGGTACTTTTTTGCTACATTGCTGAATAATATGTAGCGCCAGTGAATGAAACGTGCGTGCGGTAATGTCTTCGGTATGTAGCCGGTCGCGAATACGCTCGTCCATCTCTTCAGCGGCTTTGCGACCAAACGCCAGCAATAAAATTTGCTCAGGGGACGCTTCACCACGCGCCAGCAACCAGCCTGCACGCGCTACCAGCACCGATGTTTTACCGCTTCCTGCGCCTGCCAGCACTAACAGAGAATGTTCGCCATTAACGACTGCCCGAGCCTGCGCCGGATTAAGCGGTGAAGATTCAACCTGGCGGAAAAAATCCGCATACTCATTAAGCATGGTTTCGGTATACGCCTGATTATGCTGCAACCGAGCGCCTTCAATATCTTTCAACCAGGCCTGACATTTGCGCCACGCCTCACGGCAGTTATCGAATTCTTCCAGTCGATTAACCGGCAACGGCAACGCCGACAAAGCCTGGCGGATTTGTTGCTGCACGCCAGAAGTTTGCTCCCGCGTCAGCCATTTATTATCGTTGGTGCGTGCGGCGATAAGATCCAATTGCTGCTGTAATACGCCAGCCGCAATTTCGCTCATCTCCTCGCTCCAGCGCCGCCAGTGAGCATCAAGATGGCGGTGAAAACGCTGCGTCTCACCCCATTCGGTGCCGTGCAGACGCACTACTTTTTCATCAGGTAGTACAAATTCCAGCTCACCCCATACCAGACCGCGCTTGCAGTGAATTGCCAGTAATTGATTGAAAGGAATGAGATATTCGTGACGATCGCCGGAGACTTTTATCCCGGCATTGAGGATCACCGCCCGATCATAAGGGTGCTGTGCCAGACGTTTGCCAAGAGTTGTCGCTTTCAGTTCCATGACTCTGTAGATCCACACGATGTTATTTCTTATCAGTGTAACCGTCAGAGAAAACGTGCTCCAGCCCAAAAAAACGTTACAATTGCCGCCCATTACTGAAAACCACAGTAAAGCGAGGTTTTATGCGTACCGTTTTGAACATTCTGAACTTTGTGCTTGGCGGATTTGCCACCACTCTGGGCTGGCTGTTGGCAACCCTGGTCAGTATTGTGCTGATTTTTACCTTACCGCTGACACGATCCTGCTGGGAGATCACCAAACTGTCTCTGGTGCCTTACGGCAATGAGGCCATTCATGTCGATGAACTGAATCCGGCAGGTAAAAATGTACTGCTGAATACTGGCGGTACGGTACTGAATATTTTCTGGCTGATTTTCTTTGGCTGGTGGTTATGCCTGATGCACATTGCGACAGGTATCGCACAATGCATTTCCATCATTGGCATTCCGGTTGGCATTGCGAATTTTAAAATTGCCGCTATTGCACTGTGGCCGGTCGGTCGCCGCGTAGTTTCTGTGGAAACAGCTCGTGCTGCGCGTGAAGCCAATGCGCGACGTCGTTTTGAATAATCTAACATTATGGCTTTTATGCTAAGTCCTTTGCTCAAACGCTATACCTGGAACAGCGCCTGGCTGTATTACGTGCGTATTTTTATTGCGCTTTGTGGAACCACAGCGTTTCCGTGGTGGCTGGGTGATGTAAAACTGACGATTCCGCTGACGCTGGGAATGGTGGCAGCGGCGCTAACCGATCTCGACGACCGACTGGCTGGGCGTCTGCGTAACCTCATCATTACGCTGTTCTGCTTTTTTATTGCCTCGGCCTCGGTAGAACTCCTTTTCCCCTGGCCCTGGTTATTTGCCATTGGCTTAACGCTCTCCACCAGCGGTTTCATTTTGCTTGGCGGTTTGGGTCAACGCTATGCAACAATCGCCTTTGGTGCGTTGCTGATCGCCATTTACACCATGCTGGGGACGTCTCTCTATGAGCACTGGTATCAGCAGCCGATGTATCTGCTTGCTGGTGCCGTCTGGTACAACGTTCTGACGCTTATTGGTCATCTACTGTTCCCTGTCCGCCCATTGCAGGACAATCTGGCGCGTTGCTATGAACAACTGGCGCGTTATCTGGAACTGAAATCACGCATGTTCGATCCTGATATAGAGGATGAAAGCCAGGCACCGCTGTACGATTTGGCTCTCGCCAACGGGCAACTGATGGCGACACTGAATCAGACGAAACTCTCGTTGCTGACTCGTTTACGCGGCGATCGTGGTCAGCGGGGGACACGTCGCACATTGCATTACTACTTTGTAGCGCAGGATATCCACGAACGTGCCAGCTCTTCCCATATTCAGTATCAAACGTTGCGGGAACATTTTCGCCACAGCGACGTGCTGTTCCGTTTCCAGCGACTGATGTCAATGCAGGGACAGGCCTGCCAGCAACTGTCACGCTGTATTTTGCTGCGTCAGCCTTATCAACACGATCCGCATTTTGATCGCGCTTTTACGCATATTGATGCTGCGCTGGAGCGAATGCGCGATAACGGCGCGCCCGCCGATTTACTCAAAACACTGGGATTTTTGCTGAACAATTTACGTGCCATTGATGCCCAACTGGCAACAATTGAATCAGAACAGGCTCAGGCGCTGCCCCATAATAATGACGAAAATGAACTCGCAGATGACAGCCCGCACGGGTTGAGCGATATCTGGCTGCGTCTTAGCCGTCACTTCACGCCGGAATCCGCCCTCTTCCGTCATGCGGTAAGAATGTCACTGGTCTTGTGCTTCGGCTACGCCATCATTCAGATAACCGGGATGCATCACGGATATTGGATCTTGCTGACAAGTTTGTTTGTCTGCCAGCCAAACTATAACGCCACGCGCCACCGCCTGAAATTAAGGATTATTGGTACGCTGGTGGGTATTGCGATTGGCATTCCTGTGCTGTGGTTTGTGCCGTCACTGGAAGGGCAACTGGTGCTGCTGGTCATTACCGGTGTTCTCTTTTTTGCCTTCCGTAACGTGCAATACGCTCATGCAACGATGTTCATTACGCTTCTGGTGCTACTGTGCTTTAACTTGCTGGGTGAAGGTTTTGAAGTGGCATTGCCTCGCGTAATCGATACGCTAATCGGATGTGCCATTGCATGGGCAGCGGTAAGTTACATCTGGCCAGACTGGCGGTTTCGTAATCTGCCCCGAATGCTTGAGCGCGCAACCGATGCTAACTGCCGTTATCTCGATGCTATTCTCGAACAATACCACCAGGGGCGCGATAACCGTCTGGCATATCGTATTGCTCGTCGCGATGCACACAATCGTGATGCAGAGCTGGCGTCGGTGGTGTCGAATATGTCCAGCGAACCGAATGTCACACCGCAAATTCGCGAGGACGCGTTCCGGTTACTCTGCCTTAACCATACGTTTACCAGTTACATTTCTGCCCTCGGAGCACACCGTGAGCAGTTAACTAACCCTGAAATTCTGGCGTTTCTTGATGACGCAGTTTGCTATGTGGATGACGCGCTACATCATCAACCTGCCGATGAAGAACGCGTCAATCAGGCATTAGCTGACCTGAAACAACAGATGCAGCAACTTGAACCACGGGCAGACAGCAAAGAACCTCTGGTTGTACAGCAAGTCGGATTATTGATTGCATTACTACCAGAAATTGGTCGTCTGCAGCGCAGAATTACTCAAGTTCCGCAGGAAACTCCTGTTTCGGCGTAAGAGAATCTGCCCATTCTGCAAGCTCCTGGCGGCGTGCCACCGGGAGCGCAGCTTCATGAATACCGAGAATTGCGCCTTCAAGCATAAATAAGATTTTTTCTGTCACCAGACTGTTTTGTTGCCGCAGTCGCAGCCAACACATTTTCGCCCCAAGAATACGTAACGCCCGTACATCCTTAATCCCCACTTCCCCGAGAATAGCCTCAAGATGGTAAGACATATTGGGTAAATCTTTCAGCCGTTGCCGGATATTGCGCGTACTTTTCTCTTGAAGCGCGGCGTCCAGAGAAAATTTCGACAGGCGCACCAGCTTTTGTTGATTTCGCCATAGGCTTTCATCGACCCGGTAGTAATTGAGGGTAACAAACCGCCCACACTTTTTATATGTCAGCCATACTGGCGGATGTTTTACACAGTATTGTGCACTTTGTTCACAAGCCCGAAGATACAACTCGCCATCAGAAACCATTGCAAATACCGTGTCATCAACGGTCAGACTGTAACTACCAAACAATGATCGGTATTCAATAGTGCCCAGCGTAGCCAGGTATTCTTGTGACTTATAGATCCGCTTATAAGAGAGGCTTTTCATAAAATTCCTTTTAAAATCATAATATAAAAGAATGATTCACATTAACGGATCCGTTAAATACGAAAATAGGCAACTTATTATCAAGGGGCAAGATTAATTTAAGTTTTCAGGTCACGAACGACAAAATTTGCGAGGCTCTTTCCGAAATTAGGGTTGATCTTTGTTGCCACTGGATGTACTGTATATTCATACAGTAACTCACAGGGCTGGATTGATTATGTACACTTCAGGCTATGCACATCGTTCTTCGTTGTTCTCATCCGCAGCAAGCAAAATTGCGCGTGTCTCCACGGAAAACACTACAGCTGGGCTAATTAGTGAAGTTGTCTATCGCGAAGATCAGCCCATGATGACGCAACTGCTGCTTTTGCCATTGTTGCAGCAACTCGGTCAGCAATCACGTTGGCAACTATGGTTAACACCAAAACAAAAACTGAGTCGTGAATGGGTTCAGGCTGCTGGGCTACCTTTAACGAAAGTGATGCAGATAAACCAGCTTTCCCCTTGCCACACGGTGGAATCAATGGTTCGCGCTTTACGCACGGGAAATTACAGCGTGGTGATCGGTTGGTTAGCAGATGATCTGACAGAAGAAGAACATGCAGAGCTTGTGGATGCCGCTAATGAAGGTAACGCAATGGGGTTTATTATGCGTCCAGTAAGCACAACCTCTCACGCCACGAGACAACTTTCCGGGGTAAAGATTCACTCTAATTTGTATCATTAAGTAAATTTAGGATTAATCCTGGAACTTTTTTTATCGCCCGTCTGATGATTTCACTCATGGCTAACTTTCCCTGCGGAGGCTTGTCTGAAGCGGTTTCCGCGATTTTATGCTGTAAAGTGTCGTTAACAAAAAAGGTTAAACGCGCCTTATACAAATCTTTTTTTTCATATGCCTGACGGAGTTCACACTTGTAAGTTTTCAACTACGTTGTAGACTTTACATCGCCAGGGGTGCTCGGCATAAGCCGAAGATATCGGTAGAGTTAATATTGAGCAGATCCCCGGTGAAGGATTTAACCGTGTTATCTCGTTGGAGATATTCATGGCGTATTTTGGATGATAACGAGGCGCAAAAAATGAAAAAGACAGCTATCGCGATTGCAGTGGCACTGGCTGGTTTCGCTACCGTAGCGCAGGCCGCTCCGAAAGATAACACCTGGTACACTGGTGCTAAACTGGGCTGGTCCCAGTACCATGACACTGGTTTCATTCCTAACAATGGTCCGACCCACGAAAACCAACTGGGTGCAGGTGCTTTTGGTGGTTACCAGGTTAACCCGTATGTTGGCTTTGAAATGGGTTACGACTGGTTAGGTCGTATGCCGTACAAAGGCGACAACATCAATGGCGCATACAAAGCTCAGGGCGTTCAGCTGACCGCTAAACTGGGTTATCCAATCACTGACGATCTGGACATCTACACTCGTCTGGGTGGTATGGTATGGCGTGCAGACACCAAGGCTAACGTACCTGGTGGCGCATCCTATAAAGACCACGACACCGGCGTTTCTCCGGTATTCGCAGGTGGTGTTGAGTACGCGATCACTCCTGAAATCGCTACCCGTCTGGAATACCAGTGGACCAACAACATCGGTGACGCACACACCATCGGTACTCGTCCGGACAACGGTCTGCTGAGCCTGGGTGTTTCCTACCGTTTCGGTCAGGGCGAAGCAGCTCCGGTAGTTGCTCCGGCTCCGGCTCCAGCTCCGGAAGTACAGACCAAGCACTTCACTCTGAAGTCTGACGTTCTGTTCAACTTCAACAAAGCAACCCTGAAACCGGAAGGTCAGGCTGCTCTGGATCAGCTGTACAGCCAGCTGAGCAACCTGGATCCGAAAGACGGTTCCGTAGTTGTTCTGGGTTACACTGACCGCATCGGTTCTGATGCTTACAACCAGGGTCTGTCCGAGCGTCGTGCTCAGTCCGTCGTTGATTACCTGATCTCTAAAGGTATCCCGTCTGACAAGATCTCCGCACGTGGTATGGGCGAATCCAACCCGGTTACCGGCAACACCTGTGACAACGTGAAACAACGCGCTGCACTGATTGACTGCCTGGCTCCGGATCGTCGCGTAGAGATCGAAGTTAAAGGCATCAAAGACGTTGTAACTCAGCCGCAGGCTTAAGTTCTCGTCTGGTAAAAAAACCCCGCTTCATGCGGGGTTTTTTTCGTCTTCAGTAAAATAAATAACCCTGGCAAGTTATTCCTTTCCGAGTAAAGCCTGCAAATCCTGCTTCAAAGAAGACATTTTATTTGCATATTTCTCTTTGTTTTCCGCATCTTCTATCAGCTGGACAATCGTTTCGGAAAGTGTTTTACCGCGCCGCTGTGCAAGACCAGCCAGCCGTTGCCAGACAATAAATTCCAGATCGATTGATTTCTTACGCGTGTACTGATGTTCCGCATTAAAATGGCGTTTCCGTCTGGCTCGAATAGTCTGCTTCATGCGATTGACCAGCTCTGGATTCATATGCTTGTCAATCCAGCCATTTACCAGCACGGGTTCATTTTCCAGCGATAGCAACACGTCAACGGCTTCCTGGGCGGCACTGGCTTCTACGTAACGGGTAATTAGCTCCCCTTCACGGTGTTTCTTCACCAGATACTTCCATTTCCAACCGCTTTCCAGATTTTCAAGTTGTTGATATTTCATAGCGATCTCAATGTTACCGTGTAACTCTTTACAGAATATCAGTTTTTTAACTGTGTGATGAAAAGAATCTCCATCCTGTGAGCTTTAACGCCCATGCAAGGAGTATTGTCGGTGCTTTCTACGTGTGCTGCAGTGCCGGTTACGGTATAATCGCGGCTTTGACAACAGACTAAAAAACATCAACTTTGACCATTACGAAACTTGCATGGCGTGACCTGGTTCCTGATACCGATAGCTATCAGGAAATATTTGCTCAGCCACATTTGATTGACGAAAACGATCCTTTATTCAGTGATACTCAACCGCGACTGCAATTTGCGCTGGAGCAGCTGCTGCATACGCGAGCATCCTCCTCGTTTATGCTGGCAAAGGCCCCGGAAGAGTCTGAGTATCTGAATCTTATTGCCGATGCCGCACGTGCGCTACAAAGCGATGCAGGCCAACTGGTGGGTGGTCACTATGAGGTTTCCGGCCACACCATTCGCTTAAGTAACGCAGTGAGCGTAGATGATAATTTTGCGACTTTAACGCAGGTTGTCGCTGCCGACTGGGTAGAAGCGGAACAACTCTTTGGCTGCCTGCGCCAGTTTAATGGCGACATTACCTTGCAGCCAGGCCTGGTGCATCAGGCAAATGGCGGTATTCTCATCATCTCTTTGCGTACTCTGCTGGCGCAACCTCTGCTGTGGATGCGGTTGAAAAACATCGTTAACCGCGAGCGTTTTGACTGGATAGCGTTTGATGAGTCGCGCCCTCTCCCCGTCTCTGTGCCTTCGATGCCATTGAAGCTGAAAGTCATTCTGGTAGGCGAACGCGAATCATTGGCTGATTTCCAGGAGATGGAGCCAGAGCTTTCTGAGCAGGCTATTTATAGCGAATTTGAAGATACTCTGCAGATTGTCGATGCGGAGTCAGTAAACCAGTGGTGTCGCTGGGTGACATTTACCGCCAGACATAACCACTTACCTGCACCGGGAGCGGATGCCTGGCCGGTACTTATCCGCGAAGCAGCACGCTACACCGGTGAACAAGAAACACTGCCGCTTAGCCCGCAGTGGATCCTCCGCCAGTGTAAAGAGGTCGCATCCTTGTGCGAAGGCAATAGCTTTACCGGCGAGCAGCTAAACTTAATGCTACAACAACGGGAATGGCGCGAAGGCTTCCTTGCCGAACGAATGCAGGATGAGATCCTTCAGGAGCAGATCCTGATTGAAACCGAAGGCGAACGCATCGGGCAAATCAATGCCCTTTCGGTCATTGAATTTCCGGGTCATCCACGCGCTTTTGGCGAACCTTCTCGCATTAGCTGCGTTGTGCATATTGGTGATGGCGAATTTACCGATATTGAACGCAAGGCCGAGCTTGGCGGCAACATACACGCTAAAGGGATGATGATCATGCAGGCGTTCCTGATGTCGGAGCTTCAGCTTGAGCAACAGATCCCTTTCTCAGCATCGCTGACGTTTGAGCAGTCATATAGCGAAGTGGACGGCGATAGCGCCTCGATGGCGGAACTCTGCGCCCTGATAAGTGCCCTTGCCGATGTGCCGGTGAATCAGAGTATCGCTATCACAGGTTCAGTCGATCAGTTCGGTCGCGCCCAGCCGGTCGGTGGTTTGAATGAGAAAATCGAAGGCTTCTTTGCTATTTGTCAGCAACGTGAGTTAACGGGGAAACAAGGTGTCATTATCCCCACCGCTAACGTTCGCCATTTAAGTCTTCACAGTGAACTGGTGAAAGCGGTAGAGGAAGGCAAATTCACCATCTGGGCAGTAGACGATGTGACTGACGCACTGCCTTTATTATTAAATCTTGTGTGGGATGGTGAAGGCCAGACAACGCTGATGCAAACTATCCAGGAACGTATTGCGCAAGCATCGCAACAGGAAGGACGTCACCGTTTTCCATGGCCATTACGTTGGCTGAACTGGTTTATTCCGAACTGATCGGACTTGTTCAGCGTACACGTGTTAGCTATCCTGCGTGCTTCACTAAAATAAGGCTTACAGAGAACATGGTAGATAAACGCGAATCCTATACAAAAGAAGACCTTCTTGCCTCTGGTCGCGGAGAACTGTTTGGCGCTAAAGGCCCGCAATTGCCAGCACCAAACATGCTGATGATGGATCGAGTGGTCAAAATGACCGAGACCGGTGGTAACTTCGACAAAGGCTATGTCGAAGCAGAACTGGATATCAATCCAGACCTATGGTTCTTCGGCTGCCACTTCATCGGCGATCCGGTAATGCCGGGATGTCTGGGTCTGGATGCGATGTGGCAGCTGGTAGGGTTCTACCTTGGCTGGCTGGGCGGCGAAGGTAAAGGCCGCGCACTGGGTGTAGGCGAAGTGAAGTTCACTGGTCAGGTTCTACCTACCGCGAAAAAAGTGACCTACCGTATTCACTTTAAACGCATTGTTAACCGTCGCTTGATCATGGGTCTGGCAGACGGCGAAGTACTGGTAGATGGTCGTCTGATCTACACCGCCAGCGACCTGAAAGTCGGTCTGTTCCAGGATACTTCTGCATTCTGATTTAAATCAGGCTACATATTAAAGGCGAAACCTCCGCATTGCGGAGGTTTCTTTTTAAAGAGACAGAATCAGGCCATTACTACCCTGTCCGCCATGGCTTCTCGCCAGCCTCCCAGCCATTGTGACCTTTGATTCAGCGTCTGATAGGGACACATTTCTTTTGAGCGTCCGGCGATGCCGGCCTGATAACCACGTTGATGTGCCCGTTCCAGGCGATCTCGTTTTTGTCTCTTCATGCCTCGTTTCCCTCATACTGGTTTCTGGTGGAAAAGAAAACAGTGATTACTAAATGTGCAATCACAGTTAAGCAATACCGCGAATCATAACTGCCGTCAATGCGCAAAATTCACGCCACTGTCATATTTGTGAGCCACACGGGCATGTTGGTTGTACAAAAAATGTGAAGCGGAACAAGTTTTTCTCGGTGAATTAAACAAAAAAACCGCCTCAGGCTACATGCCGGAGACGGTTATATTTACAAATATTTATAATTAAGGTAGACGCTTTATCTCTTGCGCAATAACAGCGGCTTCCTGACTCCAGACACTGGCCAGCACTTTGACCATTTCATCGTAGCCATCCTGATTTTGCACCCCTTCCAGACGGAACGGTCGTTTGATCAATTGTCCCTGGTGATTCAACAACCACTCGCCGCTGACAATGACCTTGCCATCATAGCGACCGTTAAACTCCGTTACGGTTACGTTGAGCGTGTCCTGTGCGCTTCCCAGAGGCTGGGAGGCAACCACCCAACCGGGGAGTTGCGTACTCAGATTCGCCACCAGGGTGTTGCGCAACTGTTGATCCAGCGGGCTGGCCCACAGGTTGTTGTTGGCAATCACATACTTCACATCACTGGTCTGATAAACCACCCCATTCCCCGCCAGATAATCTGGAACAACGACTTGCTCTACCCATAACAGGCGATTGCCCTGGCTGGCGGTACTTTGCGTACCGCTCTGCACAACAGGTAACTGGTAATAGTTTTTATTGATCTCGCCGGAGCTGCATCCGGCCAGCCACAGTGCCGCAATCGTCACTAGCCACTTTTTCATTGTTTCGCCCTCTTCGGCTCTGGATCTTTTTTGTCCTTCGCTTCAAATACCAGCGCGTTACTCTTCTCGTTAAGCGTTTTCAGCACCGGTTGCAGTTCACGCAACACCTGATCAAGCCGCTGCATATCCGCTACCATCTTGTTGTAGGCTGCGGAGCCTGGCTGGAAGCCCTGCATACTGCGATTCAGCTCACGCAACGTTGACTGCATATCCGTTGGCAACTGCTGCATCGACTGGCTGGCGAGGATCTTGTTCATACTATCCAGCGTCGTTTGCAGGTTTTTCATCGTGCGCTGGCTTTCAGACAGCGTACTGGTCGCCTGCTCAATCATCGGATTCAACGGCAGCTTGTTGATCTTATCTAATGCTTCCATCAGACGTTGCTGGATTTGCGCCAGACCGCCGCTAACGGTCGGGATAATCTGATAACCATTAAATTCACGAATACCGGTTATCGCTGGCGTATTTGGATAGAAATCGAGATCAACATAGAGCGCACCAGTGACCAGATTTCCGGTCTTCAGCGATCCGCGCAAGCCACGTTTCAACAACTCTCCAAGGTGCTTAACGACATCCGCATTTTCGCCAAGCTGCATTTTCAGCCGTTCCGGTTCGATGCGTATGAGTACCGGAATACGGTAATCATCATTAAATGTCTGACGCATATTCGGCGCAAAGAAAGGTACTTTACTTACTGTACCCAGGCGAATACCCCGGAATTCTACCGGAGCGCCAGGCTGCAGGCCACGTACCGAATCTTTAAAGAACATCAGATAGTCAATGTGATCGGTGTATAGCGAATCCTGAATGCTCTTCTGGTCGTCATACAAAACGAATGCGGTTTTCGGCGCAACAGGCTGCCCTAAATCCAGACCTTCAGGCACGTCAAAGCTGACGCCGCCGCTGAGTAGCGTTGTCAACGATCCCATCTCTACGCGCATTCCCGCTGACGTCAGATCAACCGCAATGCCACTATCTTTCCAGAAGCGAACATTGCCGGTCACCAACCGGTCATAAGGTGCATTGATAAACAGTTGATAGCTGATATTGCGTTTTTGCGTATCGAAGGTGCTGGTTTCAACCGAACCTACCCGATAGCCACGGAACAGCACCGGATCTCCCGGCGAGAGTTGTCCGGCTTTTTTGCTATCAAGAATCACACGAATACCTTTCGCATCAGGCGGTGCCAGCGGTGGCGAATCGAGCAAATCATAACTTGCCTGTTTGCTGCCTTTCGCCCCCGGTTGCAGTTCGATATACACACCGGAAAGCAGTGTGCCCAGGCCGCTAATACCTTCTCGACCTATCTGCGGTTTTACCACCCAGAAGACGGTATCTTTATGCAGCAGCTTCTCCATACCGGCGTTCAGGCGCGCTTTGATTTCAACGTGCGTCAAATCATCGGCTAGCGTTGCGCTCTCGACCACGCCGACGTCAACACTACGGCTTTTAATGGTAGTCTTGCCGCCCTCAATCCCTTCCGCATTCGCGGTGATCAGGGTAACTTCCGGTCCCTGATGGCTGTAATGATAAAAAAGAACCCACGCCCCTATAAGCGCCGTGACGATAGGAAATATCCACACGGGAGACCAGTTCTTCACTTTCTGGATTTTGGCTTCCCCATTATTAGATTCCATACTGTCAGGACTCCTCATGCACTGATTCAGGTTGACGATCCCACGACAAGCGTGGATCAAACGTCATTGCAGAAAACATTGTCATTATGACGACTAAAGCAAACATTAACGCACCCATTGCAGGATAAATACTCATTAAACCTCCCATACGCACCAGCGCCGAGAGCACCGCAATCACGAAAACGTCAATCATCGACCAGCGGCCTACAAACTCAACAACTTCATAAATCAAATGCATTCTTTCGCTGTCACGCTTGCCGTGCCCTTTGGCATCCCAGCACAACCATGCGATGGCGATCATCTTTAACGTTGGCACCATGATACTGGCTAAAAAGATAACTGCAGCAACAGGATAAGAGCCTTCACTCCACAACAGGATGACCCCGGCGAGAATCGTTGACGGCATCTTAGAGCCTAATAAATCAGTCACCATGATGGGTAAAAGATTAGCCGGGAGATACAGCATGATGGACGTAACAAGCAGCGCCAGCGTCCATTGCAGGCTATTTCTGCGCCGAACGTATCCTTTCGTACCGCAACGCGGGCACACCGTTTCATCGGCGGGAAGGATCGCCGTACAGCAAGAGCAAGAGCGCAATCCTTGTCGGATACCCGTAATGCCCGGTTTTAACGGCTTAAGTAGCTCTGGCATCGGCGCGATATCATCCCACAACCAGCGACGATCAACGCACTGGAAGGCGCGCAGTTGCAGCACACAAAATAAACACCAGGGGAGAAAACTGCTGCCCACACCAATACTGCCGTAGGCCATCAGTTTGACGAAACTGACCAGCACACCCGCGAGGAAAATCTCTGCCATTCCCCAGGTTTTGAGTTGAAAGAGCACCCGTGCCAGTTGCTCTTTCAGACGTACCGGTAATTCGGCGCGATTCACCAGAAGCAGTATGGTAATCAGGCAAAATGCAGGAACCAGTTGCACAAACAACAAGAAAAAAGTGCCGAGGCTGGCGTAGTCCTCAGAAAACAGCACGCCCGGAATTTCCAGTAATGTAATTTCACTGGTAACTCCTGCGACGTTCATATTCACAAAAGGGAATAAGTTGGACAGCAACAGCATGAACAGTGCGGCCAACGCATAGGCGGTAGGACGCTGCCGGGGCGCGTCCCACGCAACGGTTAACGTTGTGCCACACCGAGGACATGCCGCTTTCTGACCATGCTCAAGGTGGGGTAATGCCACCAGCATGTCACACTGCGAGCACAAGATATGCTTCGCGGCATGATGATGTTCGCACATTGGTACTCCTTAATGATGCGCTATTCTACAGATTGCTGACAAAGTGTCCTTTTTTCATGCCGGATGCAGCATTGGTGCCTTTATCGGTCTGAGAGAATACAAATGATTTCCCCCATGCCTGATAAGCGTAGCGCATCAGGCAATTTTACCTTTGTCATCAGCCTCTATATCAATCAACTGTTTTGCGATCAGCCACCATTTTTTAACGCTTCAAGATACTCCCAGCGTTCAAAAGCCTGCTCCAGCTCCTGCTCCGCAGCAGCCAGATCAGCGAGCACTTTTTGCGTATGTTCATGAGACTGGCTGAAGAAGGAGGCATCCGCCACCTGCGCCTGTAAGGCTTCCAGCTTCGCTTCCAGATCTTCAAGCAATTGCGGAAGCTGTTCCAGTTCGCGCTGCAATTTATAGCTTAGTTTGCTAGTGTTGCGTTTTACAGTTTCTGCTTTTGGCGCTGCCGCTTCTTCGGTTTTTTTCACCACCGGCTGTTTAAGCGCCACATACTGTTCTTGCTGACCACGGGCATCATGATAACCGCCAACATAACGACCAATTTTGCCGCCGCCTTCAAAGATCCAGCATTCTGTCACAGTGTTATCGACAAACTGACGATCGTGGCTTACTAACAACACCGTCCCCTGGTAGCTGTCGATTAGCTCTTCAAGCAGTTCGAGCGTTTCGACGTCAAGGTCGTTGGTCGGTTCGTCGAGGATCAGTAAATTGCTTGGCTTAAGGAACAAACGTGCTAACAGCAGACGGTTACGTTCCCCGCCAGAAAGCGCACGTACCGGCGTCATCGCCCGTTTCGGATGGAACAGGAAGTCCTGCAAATAACCCAGCACGTGGCGTGGTTTACCGTTAACCATCACCTCTTGCTTACCTTCGGCAAGGTTATCCATCACCGTTTTATCGGGATCCAGTTCCGCGCGGTGCTGATCGAAATAAGCCACTTCAAGTTTGGTGCCAACGTGAATACGTCCGCTGTCTGGCTGAAGTTGCCCCAGCATCAGTTTTAACAGCGTGGTTTTACCGCAGCCATTCGGGCCAATCAGCGCAATTTTGTCGCCACGTTGTACCTGAGCGGAAAAGTCTTTCACCAGTTGTTTGCCCTCAACCTGATAGCAAACATCTTCCATTTCAAAGACTATTTTACCGGAGCGGCTGGCTTCTTCGACCTGCATCTTCGCCGTACCCATTACCTCCCGGCGTTGGCTACGTTCACGACGCATCGCTTTCAATGCACGCACGCGACCTTCGTTACGGGTACGACGCGCTTTGATCCCCTGACGGATCCACACCTCTTCCTGCGCCAGTTTGCGGTCGAACTCGGCGTTTTGCAGCTCTTCCACGCGCAGGGCTTCTTCTTTTTCCAGCAGGTACTGGTCGTAATTCCCTGGATAGGTCACCAGCTTGCCGCGATCGAGATCAACAATGCGCGTCGCCATATTGCGAATAAACGAACGGTCGTGGGAGATGAAAATAATCGTCCCATTGAAGGTTTTAAGGAACCCTTCCAGCCAGTCGATGGTTTCGATATCCAGGTGGTTAGTCGGTTCGTCGAGCAGTAACACGCGCGGATTGCTCACCAACGCGCGTCCCAACGCCGCTTTACGCAACCAACCACCGGAAAGTGACGACAGCGCAGCATTGGGGTCTAATCCCAGCTGTGCCAATACTTCGTTGATGCGGTTTTCCAGTTGCCACAGATTATGGTGATCAAGCTGCTCCTGGACTTTCGCCAGTTCATTGAGATTTTTCTCGCTCGGGTCATTCATCACCAGGCGCGAAATATCGTGATAGCGTTTCAGGTATTCCGCCTGTTCTTCGATGCCTTCGGCAACGAAATCATAAACGCTGCCCTCAACGTTACGCGGCGGATCTTGTTGCAAACGCGCAACGATCAAATCTTGCTCATAGATTATCCGACCGTCATCCAGCCCCTGTTCACGGTTGAGGATTTTCATTAACGTCGATTTGCCTGCGCCGTTACGGCCCACCAGACAAACACGTTCGTTATCTTCGATATGCAGTTCTGCGTTATCGAGAAGCGGCGCGTCGCTGAACGACAGCCATGCGCCATGCATACTGATTAATGACATTACTATTCCTTTCAGGCTGCGGTAATCAGCCAGCAGTTGTGGATCTGGCGGTTACGGGCGAAATCCTGGGAGAGCGTTTTTTGCGTAATTTCTTGTGCTTTCAGTCCCAGTTTTGCCAGTCCGTCAAGATCCATACGGAAGCCACGCTTGTTGTTCGAGAACATGATAGTCCCGCCAGCACGCAGCAGACGCTTCAAATCTTTCATCAGCGCCAGATGATCGCGCTGAACATCAAACGCATCTTCCATTCGTTTTGAGTTAGAGAAGGTTGGCGGATCGATAAAGATCAGATCGAACTGTTCATTAGCTTCACGCAACCACGCCAGACAATCGGCCTGAATCAGGCGATGCGCACGGCCGGTTAAGCCATTCAGACGCAGGTTGCGTTCTGCCCACTCCAGATAAGTACGCGACATATCCACCGTGGTGGTGCTGCGCGCGCCGCCTAAGCCCGCGTGCACGGTGGCGCTACCGGTATAGGAGAACAGGTTGAGGAAATCTTTGCCTTTACTCATCTGACCGAGCATACGACGGGCGATACGGTGATCGAGGAACAAACCCGTATCAAGGTAATCCGTCAGGTTCACCCACAGGTGCGCGTTATATTCGGTGACTTCAAGAAACTCGCCCTTCTCGCCCAGTTTCTGATACTGATTTTTGCCCTTCTGGCGTTCACGGGTTTTCAGCACCAGTTTGTTTGGCGCAATCCCCAGTACCGAAATGGTCGCAGCGATAATATCGAACAAACGTTGACGCGCTTTGTGCGCATCGATGGTCTTCGGCGGTGCGTACTCCTGCACGACCACCCAGTCGGCGTAGCGGTCAACAGCGACGTTGTATTCTGGCAAATCGGCGTCATACAGGCGGTAGCATTCAATCCCTTCCTGGCGAGCCCACTTCTCGAATTTTTTGAGGTTCTTACGCAGGCGGTTGGCGTAGTCTTCCGCTACCATTGCCGGTTTGCTGTCCGGGGTACTTTCGGCAACGTGGTAGTTTTTCTGCACGCAGTCCAGCGGGCCATTTTTCGCCTTGTACTGTTTGTCTGCGCGCAATTGCAGACAACTTAACAAATCCGGCGAGGCGCTGAATAAAGAGAGATTCCAGCCACCGAACTGGTTTTTCATGATTCGGCCCAGCAGGCTATGCAGCGCAATCAGCGCCGGTTCGCTGTCCAGACGCTCACCGTACGGCGGGTTGCTCAGTACGGTGCCATACGGTCCTTTTGGTAGCGGATTGGTCAGTTGCGCGACATCTTTCACCTCAAAAGTGATCAGTTCGCCAATCCCCGCCAGGCGGGCGTTAGTACGCGCACGTTGAATCACCCGCGCATCGCTGTCGGAACCGTAGAAATGAGAGCTGTATTCTGCCAGACCTTTACGGGCGCGAGTTTGTGCTTCCGCTTTCACTTCCTGCCAGATGGCTTCGTCGTGCTGCGCCCAGCCGCTAAATCCCCAACGCCCACGGTGCAAGCCCGGCGCGCGGTCGGTCGCCAGCATCGCGGCTTCAATCAGCAACGTACCGGAACCACACATCGGGTCGAGCAGTGGTGTTCCCGGCTGCCAGCCAGATCGCATCACAATGGCTGCCGCCAGTGTTTCTTTGATTGGCGCAATACCTGCACGATCACGATAGCCACGCAGATGCAAACCATCACCACTGAGATCAAGGGCGATACTGGCGGTTTCTTTATGCAGCCAGACGTTAACGCGGATGTCCGGCGCATCGCGATCAACATTTGGTCGCGGCAGATTTTTACGCGTGAAAGCATCAACAATTGCGTCTTTAACTTTCATCGCACCGTATTGGCTGTTGCGGATAGTGTCATTCAGACCGCTAAAGTGGACAGCAAAGGTCGCGCCAGGATTAAACATCTCTGTCCAGTTGATCGCCTGAACGCCGAGATAGAGGTCTAAATCGCTGTAAACCTTACACTCGCCCAGCGGCAACATAATACGCGAGGCCAGGCGGCTCCACATCAGGCTCTGGTATACAAGCCGCGTGTCGCCCTTGAAATGGACCCCACCCTGAACCACCTGGCATTCAACGGCCCCCAGGTTTTCCAGTTCAGTTTTTAACAGCTCTTCCAGCCCACGGGCCGTACTGGCAAACAGAGAATTCATATCGTCACTTTTACTCTAAGAAAATTGTTGCGCATTATAGCTAATAAGTCCGTCATGTCATAAAGTTGAGGGCTTATTTTCATTTGGGGACCGCACCGTGGCGACATTAACCCGGCTTTTTATTCATCCTGTTAAATCCATGCGTGGCATCGGTCTGACACACGCTCTTGCAGATATCAGCGGGCTGGCCTTCGATCGCATTTTTATGCTGACAGAACCCGACGGTACATTTATTACCGCCCGTCAGTTTCCACAGATGGTGCGCTTTACCCCATCTCCCGTTCATGACGGTCTGCATCTCACTGCGCCCGATGGTAGTAGTGCGTGGGTACGCTTTGCCGATTTCGCCGAACAGGACGCACCAACGGAAGTGTGGGGTAACCATTTTACTGCGCGCATTGCGCCAGATGAGATAAACAAATGGTTAAGCGGATTTTTCTCCCGCGACGTGCAATTGCGCTGGGTGGGGCCACAGATGACGCGGCGCGTAAAACGCCACAACACTGTACCCCTGTCATTCGCTGATGGCTATCCGTATCTGCTCGTCAATGAAGCTTCATTGCGCGATCTCCAACAACGCTGTCCGGCAAGCGTCAAAATGGAACAATTCCGCCCCAATCTGGTTGTTTCTGGCGTAGCCGCGTGGGAAGAAGACACCTGGAAAGTGATTCGTATTGGCGATGTGGTGTTCGATGTGGTGAAACCTTGTAGCCGTTGTATTTTCACCACCGTTAGCCCGGAAAAAGGGCAAAAGCATCCGGCTGGCGAACCATTAAAAACGCTGCAATCTTTCCGTACAGCCCAGGATAACGGCGATGTCGATTTCGGTCAAAACTTAATTGCCCGTAACAGTGGTGTTATCCGTGTTGGCGATGAGGTGGAAATCCTGGCGACAGCACCGGCAAAAGTCTACGGTGCGGCCGCAGCCGACGATACTTTCACCGCGACACAACAACCAAACGCGAATGTTGACATCAACTGGCAAGGGCGGGCATTTCGCGGTAATAACCAACAGGTACTGCTGGAACAATTAGAAAATCAAGGGATTCGTATTCCCTATTCTTGCCGTGCCGGCATATGCGGAAGTTGTCGTGTTCAGCTTCTCGAAGGCGAAGTCACCCCGCTGAAAAAATCAGCTATGAGTGACGATGGAACAATTCTTTGCTGTAGTTGCGTACCGAAGACTGCATTGAAACTGAAAAGTTAAACGGCTTGTTCAAGGCTGACGCTGTCATAACTCACATGCGGTCTCAGCCTGTCATTCATAATTTTGATGGCGTCACCCAGTTGCATGGCGCGCCCGGCGATAATGACGCAAGGTTGCGCCAGCAGGCACAGTGCGGCATTTTCGCCAGATTCAATAACCAGTAAATTGACCTGCTCATTGGTGTCGCTTAACCAGACACAGGCAGCATCACCCGACGCTGGTGCCCACATTTCGCCATGAGAAACAAAATGCCAGCTTTTCGGCATTTGCGGTTTGAGATAACGAATCGCTACCAGTGCATTAAGCACCAGTTCAGCTTTTTGTTCTTTTGATAAGTTAAGGTCGCGGCATTTTTCTTCAAACGTGAAATAGAGCGCGGCGTCATCAACGCAAAATCCCGCAGGAGAAAAAGCATCCGGCGTCAACATTTTACGCGCAAAACGTGAGCGAAACAGCATACCATTGGCTAAATCAAGCATCATTCGATCATGCTCTTCATCGTAATACCAACGCCAGTTATCGTCTGGTTTAATTCGCATATGCCTCTCCTCTACCCTATAAATTCACTGCAACACATTCCATTGTCGCTTTGCTTAATAACCTCAACAAGAAAAGTACAAAATGTCTAAATAAGTAACAGGAATGAATATAAAACAACCAGGGCTGAAAATAAAGCCCTGATTATCTTATAAAGAGAAAGTGAAAGAAATAATTAGATATGAGTAACGATTTCTTTAATCAGCGGTGGTCCTTTAAAAATAAAACCAGAATAAATTTGCACCAGTGAAGCCCCCGCTGCTATCTTCTCACGGGCAGCAATAACCGAGTCAATACCACCAACACCAATGATCGGTAAACGACCGTTTAATTCCTGCGACAAGCGGCGAATAATTTCTGTGCTTTTTAATTGCAACGGACGACCACTTAAGCCACCGGTTTGATCGCAATTTTTCATTCCCTGAACTAAAGAACGATCGAGGGTGGTATTAGTCGCAATAACGCCATCAATATTATGACGTACTAAACTATCGGCCACCTGGATCAACTCTTCTTCAGAAAGATCCGGCGCGATCTTCACTGCGATCGGCACATATTTATGGTGCATCGCTTGCAAATCATTTTGCTTATTTTTAATTGCCGTTAATAAATCATCCAGTGCTTCGCCATATTGCAGAGTACGTAATCCTGGGGTATTCGGTGATGAAATATTGATGGCAATATATCCTGCATAGGCGTAGATTTTTTCCATACAAATCAGATAGTCATCTTTGCCTTGCTCAACCGGTGTATCTTTATTTTTACCGATATTAATTCCCAGAACGCCGTCATAATGTGCTTTTTTAACGTTCTCAACGAGGTTATCAACGCCGAGGTTATTAAAGCCCATACGGTTGATCAAACCTTCAGCATCCACCAGACGGAAGAGACGCGGCTTGTCATTTCCTGGTTGTGGACGAGGGGTGACAGTGCCGATCTCGATCGATCCAAATCCCATTGCGCCTAAAGCGTCAATACACTCCCCGTCTTTATCAAGACCGGCAGCCAGACCAAGCGGATTTTTAAAGGTCAGTCCCATGCAGTTAACCGGTTTCGCTGGAACGTTCTGTCGAACAAGTGCTTCAAACGGCGTTCCGGTAATGCGACGTAATTGCTGAAAAGTAAACTCATGAGCGCGCTCAGGATCGAGCTGAAAAAGGGCTTTACGAACGAAGGGGTAGTACATGAACTCTCCTGGATTCCCGGTGTGCAAACCGGGTGCGTATTATGTGCGAGTTCGGATCAAAAGGGAATTGACCTGTGGCAATAAATAGCAAACGTTTTCTTGTTGTGCTTTTTTTATGCTTTTTTTGGCTTTTCTTCATCAGATAAATCATTTCGACTCACAAGCTCTCTCTGTCAGACTGACCGAATTGTTATCAATTTTAACAAAACAAGAACTATTGGTTATAAGGAGAGAGTATGCGTGTCATTACCCTGGCAGGAAGTCCTCGCTTTCCTTCTCGCTCCAGCTCTTTGCTGGAATATGCGCGGGAAAAATTGAATGGCCTGGATGTGGAAGTTTATCACTGGAATCTGCAAAACTTCGCCCCGGAAGATTTGCTTTATGCCCGTTTCGATAGTCCGGCACTCAAGACTTTCACCGATCAGTTGCAAGAGGCTGATGGGCTGATTGTCGCCACTCCCGTCTACAAAGCCGCCTATTCCGGCGCACTGAAAACGCTTCTCGACCTGCTACCAGAACGCGCACTACAAGGAAAAGTGGTGTTGCCGCTGGCGACAGGTGGCACGGTGGCTCACCTGCTGGCGGTTGATTACGCACTTAAACCAGTTTTAAGCGCACTAAAAGCCCAGGAGATCCTACACGGCGTATTTGCCGATGACTCGCAGGTGCTTGATTTCCAACATAAGCCGCAATTCACGCCGAATCTGCAATCCCGTCTAGATACCGCGCTCGATACCTTCTGGCAGGCGCTGCACCGCCGCGATGTCCAGGTTCCTGACCTTCTCTCTCTGCGAGGTAACGCTCATGCGTAATATTTTTAAACTGGTGCTGATGGGATTATTCAGCGTCTCTACGCTCACGATTGCTGCGGAGTCTTCTCCTGAAGCGTTACGGATAGGTTATCAAAAAGGCAGCATCAGCATGGTGCTGGCAAAAAGCCACCAGTTACTGGAAACACGCTATCCGCAAACCAAAATCTCGTGGGTGGAGTTTCCCGCTGGTCCGCAAATGTTGGAGGCGTTAAACGTCGGCAGTATCGATCTGGGCAGTACGGGGGACATTCCTCCAATTTTTGCTCAGGCCGCCGGTGCTGATTTGGTCTACGTCGGTGTCGAGCCACCGAAACCAAAAGCCGAAGTGATTCTGGTGCCCGAAAACAGCCCGATCAAAACTGTGGCTGAACTAAAGGGCCACAAAGTCGCGTTTCAGAAAGGTTCAAGTTCGCACAACCTTTTACTGCGCGCACTGCAACAGGCCGGGCTTAATTTCACTGATATTCAGCCGACCTATCTGACGCCCGCCGATGCGCGCGCTGCATTCCAGCAGGGTAACGTCGACGCCTGGGCTATCTGGGATCCCTACTACTCCGCTGCGTTATTGCAGGGCGGCGTGCGGGTGCTGAAAGATGGCACCGATCTCAATCAAACCGGATCGTTTTATCTGGCAGCCCGTCCGTATGCAGAAAAAAACGGCGCATTTATTCAGGGCGTACTGGCAACCTTTAGCGAGGCCGATGCGTTAACCCATAGCCAGCGCGAACAAAGCATCGCCCTGTTGGCAAAAACAATGGGTTTACCGGCGCCGGTCATTGCCTCATATCTTGACCATCGCCCCCCTACCACCATCAAACCCGTGAACGCCGAGGTTGCTGCTTTACAGCAACACACTGCCGACCTGTTTTATGAAAATCGTCTGGTGCCGAAAAAAGTCGATATCCGCCAACGCATCTGGCAGCCCACTCAACTGGAAGGAAAACAATTATGAGTCTGAATATGTTCTGGTTTTTACCCACACACGGTGACGGTCATTATCTGGGAACGGAAGAAGGGTCTCGCCCGGTTGATCATGGGTATCTGCAACAGATTGCGCAAGCGGCGGATCGTCTTGGCTATACCGGCGTGCTGATCCCAACAGGCCGTTCCTGCGAAGATGCGTGGCTGGTGGCGGCATCGATGATCCCGGTGACGCAACGGCTTAAGTTCCTCGTCGCCCTACGCCCAAGTGTGACATCGCCTACCGTAGCCGCTCGCCAGGCTGCCACGCTTGATCGCCTCTCTAATGGACGCGCGTTGTTTAACCTGGTCACAGGCAGCGATCCGCAAGAGCTGGCAGGCGACGGCGTGTTCCTTGATCATAGCGAGCGTTACGAAGCCTCGGCGGAATTTACTCAGGTCTGGCGACGTTTATTGCAGGGAGAAACCGTCGATTTCAACGGTAAACATATTCATGTGCGCGGAGCAAAACTGCTCTTCCCGCCGATTCAACAGCCGTATCCGCCACTTTACTTTGGCGGATCGTCCGACGTTGCTCAGGATCTGGCTGCTGAACAGGTTGATCTTTATCTCACCTGGGGCGAACCGCCGGAGCGGGTAAAAGAGAAGATCGAACAAGTGCGGGCAAAAGCTGCCGCGCATGGGCGCAAAATTCGTTTCGGTATTCGTCTGCATGTAATTGTCCGCGAAACCAACGACGAAGCCTGGCAGGCCGCCGAACGGTTAATCTCCCATCTTGATGATAAGACGATTGCCAAAGCACAAGAAGCATTTGCCCGGACGGATTCAGTCGGTCAACAACGAATGGCGGCGCTGCATAACGGTAAGCGCGACAATCTGGAGATCAGCCCCAATTTATGGGCGGGAGTTGGCTTAGTACGCGGCGGTGCCGGAACGGCGCTGGTGGGCGATGGGCCGACAGTCGCTGCGCGAATCAACGAATACGCCGCGCTTGGCATCGACAGTTTTGTCCTTTCTGGCTATCCACATCTGGAAGAAGCGTATCGGGTTGGCGAGTTGTTGTTCCCACATCTGGATGTCGCCATCCCACAGATTCCCCAACCGCAGCCGCTGAACCTGCAAGGCGAAGCGGTGGCAAATGAGTTTATCCCACGTAAAGTCGCGCAAAGCTAAGGAACACGATGATGGCAACGCCAGTGAAAAAATGGTTATTGCGCGTTGCCCCCTGGTTTTTACCGGTGGGCATCGTGGCGGTGTGGCAACTGGCCTCGTCAGTTGGCTGGTTGTCGACGCGTATTTTGCCCTCGCCGGAAGGGGTGGTCGCGGCGTTCTGGACGCTCTCAGCCAGCGGCGAATTGTGGCAGCATCTGGCGATAAGTTCATGGCGGGCGCTGATTGGTTTTTCCATTGGCGGATCGCTGGGCTTGATTCTGGGACTGATTAGCGGACTGTCGCGCTGGGGGGAGCGACTACTGGATACCTCAATTCAGATGTTGCGCAACGTACCGCATCTGGCGCTGATCCCGCTGGTGATTTTGTGGTTTGGCATTGATGAGTCCGCAAAGATTTTCCTGGTGGCGCTTGGCACGCTATTCCCCATTTATATCAACACCTGGCATGGGATCCGTAATATCGATCGCGGGCTGGTAGAGATGGCGCGCAGCTATGGCTTATCCGGCGTGCCGCTGTTTATCCATGTGATCCTGCCCGGAGCCCTGCCCTCAATTATGGTCGGCGTGCGTTTTGCGTTGGGTCTGATGTGGCTAACGCTGATTGTTGCCGAAACCATTTCTGCCAATTCAGGCATTGGTTATCTGGCAATGAATGCGCGGGAGTTTCTGCAAACGGACGTGGTGGTGGTCGCCATTATTCTTTACGCCCTGCTCGGCAAACTTGCTGACGTCAGCGCGCAACTATTAGAGCGCCTCTGGTTGCGCTGGAACCCGGCTTATCATCTGAAGGAGGCCACGGTATGAATACTGCTCGTCTGAACCAGGGCACACCGCTGTTGCTCAATGCGGTATGCAAACATTACGCGGATAATATCGTCCTGAACCACCTGGATTTGCATATTCCAGCGGGTCAGTTTGTGGCAGTGGTCGGTCGCAGCGGTGGTGGCAAAAGTACCCTGCTGCGCCTGCTGGCGGGGCTGGAAACGCCAACCGCAGGCGATGTGTTAGCGGGTACAACGCCACTTGCCGAAATTCAGGACGATACACGCATGATGTTTCAGGATGCCCGTCTGCTGCCGTGGAAATCGGTAATTGATAACGTTGGGTTAGGTCTGAAAGGCCAGTGGCGCAATGCCGCGCGTCAGTCGCTGGCTGCGGTAGGGCTGGAGAATCGCGCCGGGGAATGGCCTGCGGCGCTGTCTGGTGGGCAGAAACAGCGTGTGGCGCTGGCAAGAGCGTTAATTCATCGACCGGGTTTATTGTTGCTTGATGAACCGCTCGGGGCACTGGACGCCTTAACGCGACTGGAGATGCAGGATTTGATTGTGTCACTTTGGCAGGAGCACGGTTTTACCGTCTTGCTGGTAACGCATGATGTGAGCGAAGCGGTGGCGATGGCTGACCGGGTGCTGTTAATTGAAGAAGGAAAAATTGGTCTGGATTTGACGGTGGATATACCCCGTCCGCGCCGGTTAGGGTCGGTACGATTAGCGGAGCTGGAAGCGGAAGTGTTGCAGCGGGTGATGCAGCGTGGGCATTCTGAACAACCGATTCGGCGTCATGGTTAATATGCCGGATGCGGCGCATAAAACCAGCAGTTTCAACGGGTTTGTAGGCCTGATAAGACGCAGCAAGCGTCGCATCAGGCCGTTGGGCACGGTTGCCGGATGCGGCGTGAACGCCTTATCCGGCCTACAAAACCAGCAATTTCAACAGGTTGCCTGATAAGACGCGGCAAGCGTCGCATCAGGCATGTTTGTATCAAGCCAGAGCTTTGGTGATCTTCTCGTACAGATCACCAGAAAGATTTTCCAGTCCTTTTAACTGCTCCAGCGCCGCACGCATTTTCGCCTGACGTTTAGCATCGTAACGTTTCAGGCGAATCAACGGCTCAATCAGGCGCGAAGCCACCTGCGGGTTACGGCTGTTCAGGTCGGTGAGCATTTCCACCAGGAACTGATAACCGCTGCCATCTTCGGCATGGAACGCAGCCGGGTTGCTGCCCGCAAACGCCCCAATCAACGAACGAATACGGTTCGGGTTGCTCATGGTGAACGAACGATGCTGCAACAGGCTGCGCACCGTCTCCAGTACATTCGCCGCCGGACTGGTGGCTTGCAGGATAAACCATTTATCCATCACCAGACCGTCCTGATGCCATTTGTCGTCGTACTCCTGCATCAGCGCATCACGACATGGTAACTGCGCAGCAACCGCCGCCGAGAGCGCCGCCAACGCATCGGTCATATTGTTGGCCTCGTGGAACTGCTTGCTCACCAGCACGTCAGCCAGATGCGTTTCACCAAAAGCGAGGAAACGCAGGCAGGCATTACGCAGAGTGCGTTTTGCAATATCTTCATGCTCAACGCGGTACTCGCTCTGGTAATTCGCGTTATAAATAGCAAGCAACTCATCCGCCAGTTCAGCCGCCAGAGTACGGGTGAGAGCTTCGCGCACTTCAGCAATGGCAATCGGGTCGATGATATCGAACAGTTCTGCCATTTCATTGACGGAAGGCAGCGTCAGGATTTCTGCCGCCAGCGCCGGATCAATCCTCTCATCGAGCAGTACCGCGCGGAAAGCATCGGCAACATGTGCTGGTAAAGACAATGGTTGACCTTGCTGATGACGGGCGACGTTCAGTTTGATGTAGGTTGCGAGCAGGCTTTGCGCCGCATCCCAGCGAGAGAAATCATTACGCGCATGGCGCATCAGGAAAGTCAGTTGCTGGTCGCTCCACTTATATTCCAGTTTCACCGGCGCAGAAAATTCGCAAAGCAGCGCAGGCACAGGCTGGAAGTAGACGTTATCGAAGACAAAGGTCTGTTCCGCCTGGGTGACATTCAATACCGGATTGGCCGGATGGCCACCCTTCTGCAACGGAATCACTTTGCCTTCGTTGTCATACAGTTCGATAGCAAACGGAATATGTAGCGGCTGTTTTTCTGCCTGATCCGGCGTGGCTGGTGTGCGCTGGCTGATGGTCAGGGTGTACTGCTCGGTTTCCGGATTGTAGTCGTCTTTAACAGTCACAATCGGCGTACCGGACTGGCTGTACCAGCGACGGAAATGGGAAAGATCGACATTTGACGCATCTTCCATCGCCTGAACAAAATCGTCGCAGGTCGCAGCACTACCATCGTGACGCTCGAAATAGAGCTGCATCCCTTTCTGGAAGTTTTCTTCGCCCAGCAGGGTGTGGATCATACGAATCACTTCCGCGCCCTTCTCGTAAACGGTCAGGGTGTAGAAGTTGTTCATTTCAATGACCATATCCGGACGGATTGGGTGCGCCATCGGACTGGCGTCTTCCGCAAACTGCAATCCGCGCATGGTGCGCACGTTGTTGATACGGTTTACCGCGCGGGAACCAAGGTCAGAACTGAACTCCTGATCGCGGAAAACAGTCAAGCCTTCCTTCAAACTGAGCTGGAACCAGTCACGGCAGGTAACGCGGTTGCCGGTCCAGTTATGGAAATATTCATGACCGATGACACGCTCAATGTCGAGATAATCTTTATCGGTTGCAGTGTCGGTACGCGCCAGCACATATTTGGAGTTAAAGATGTTGAGACCTTTATTCTCCATTGCGCCCATGTTGAAGAAATCCACTGCAACGATCATATAGATGTCGAGGTCATACTCCAGACCAAAGCGTTCTTCATCCCACTTCATGGAATTTTTCAGCGAGGTCATCGCCCACGGCGCGCGATCAAGATTACCGCGATCGACATACAACTCCAGCGCCACTTCGCGACCGGAGCGGGTAGTGAAAGTGTCGCGAAGTACATCGAAGTCACCAGCTACCAGCGCAAACAGATAGCTCGGTTTCGGGAACGGATCCTGCCACTGTACCCAGTGACGTCCATTTTCCAGTTCGCCTTGCGCAACACGGTTACCGTTGGAAAGCAGGAACGGGTATTTGGTTTTATCCGCAATAATTTTGGTGGTAAAACGCGCCAGCACATCCGGGCGATCGAGATAGTACGTAATATGGCGGAAACCTTCAGCCTCACACTGAGTGCAGAGCGCATCGCCTGACTGGTAAAGCCCTTCCAGCGCGGTGTTGGACGCCGGGCTAATTTCATTAACAATCTTGAGCGTAAAACGTTCCGGTAAATTACTGATGATCAGTGCGCCCTCTTCTTCTTTCCAGGCTGTCCACGGCTCATCATTAATATGAATAGAGACCAGTTTAAGGTCTTCGCCGTCCAGACGAAGCGGAGCATCTGATGCACCATGACGGACAGCCTGGCTGATCGCGGTAACCACCGTCTTTTGCGCGTTCAGGTCAAAGGTCAAGTCAATATCAGTAATCTGGTAATCCGGCGCACGATAGTCGTGACGGTATTTGGCTTGTGGCTGTTGAGTCATAAATAACCTTTAGCATCTTTTATAGAGTCAGGTGTTCAGTCTATTCCTGTTGCATAAATCTCGCTACGCAGAATCTTCATCTTTTCAGGTACAAACGCTTTTATTGCTACATGTTTATAACATAAGGTGCGCAATGCCATCGACCATAAAGGTGGCATATGGTGTGATCGGGGTTCAATAAATTGCGAAACAAGGTATACTCCAGCAGTTCCTGAAGATGTTTATTGTACTAAACGCTCCCGTACGAGGACGCTACTGCGCACCTATGACACAATTCGCTTCTCCTGTTCTGCACTCGTTGCTGGATACAGATGCTTATAAGTTGCATATGCAGCAAGCCGTGTTTCATCACTATTATGATGTGCATGTCGCGGCGGAGTTTCGTTGCCGAGGTGACGATCTGCTGGGTATTTATGCCGATGCTATTCGTGAACAGGTTCAGGCGATGCAGCACCTGCGCCTGCAGGATGATGAATATCAATGGCTCTCTGCCCTGCCTTTTTTTAAGGCCGACTATCTCAACTGGCTGCGCGAGTTCCGCTTTAACCCGGAACAGGTCACCGTCACCAACGATAACGGTAAGCTGGATATTCGTTTAACCGGCCCGTGGCGTGAAGTCATCCTCTGGGAAGTTCCTCTGCTGGCGGTCATCAGTGAAATGGTACATCGCTATCGCTCACCGCAGGCCGACGTTGCGCAAGCCCTCGATACCCTGGAAAGCAAATTAGTCGACTTTTCGGCATTAACCGCCGATCTCGAGATGTCGCGCTTCCATCTGATGGATTTCGGCACTCGTCGCCGTTTTTCCCGCGAAGTACAAGAAACCATCGTTAAACGTTTGCAACAGGAACCCTGGTTCGTTGGCACCAGTAACTACGATCTGGCACGTCGGCTTTCCCTCACCCCGATGGGAACACAGGCGCATGAATGGTTCCAGGCGCATCAACAAATCAGCCCGGATCTTGCCAATAGTCAGCGCGCTGCACTTGCTGCGTGGCTGGAAGAATATCCTGACCAACTTGGCATTGCGTTAACCGACTGCATTACTATGGATGCCTTTCTGCGTGATTTCGGCGTGGAATTTGCCAGTCGTTACCAGGGGCTTCGCCATGATTCCGGCGACCCGGTAGAATGGGGCGAAAAAGCCATTGCACATTATGAGAAGCTGGGAATTGATCCGCAGAGCAAAACGCTGGTTTTCTCTGACAATCTGGATTTACGCAAAGCGGTCGAGCTTTATCGTCACTTCTCTTCCCGTGTGCAATTAAGTTTTGGTATCGGTACACGCCTGACCTGCGATATCCCCCAGGTCAAACCACTGAATATTGTGATTAAGCTGGTGGAGTGTAACGGTAAACCGGTGGCGAAACTTTCTGACAGCCCTGGCAAAACTATCTGCCATGACAAAGCGTTTGTCCGTGCGCTGCGTAAAGCGTTCGACCTTCCGCATATTAAAAAAGCCAGTTAATATCATCAGGGAGCCATAACGGCTCCCTTTTTTGCCTTTTATTCCGAAATCTTTTGTCCCATCTGCGAATTCTGCTTGTCTGATTGCAGATGCCAGGTAACATAGGTATCCCCCCATTGACGGGTGGACAAGTGTTTATTTTTTCCGACTATTAACAGAGAGAATATTATGAGCGTTGTGCCTGTAGCCGACGTACTCCAGGGCCGCGTAGCCGTTGACAGCGAAGTCACCGTGCGCGGATGGGTGCGTACCCGCCGAGATTCAAAAGCTGGCATCTCCTTCCTCGCCGTTTATGACGGTTCCTGCTTTGATCCTGTACAGGCTGTCATCAATAATTCTCTGCCCAATTACAATGAAGACGTCCTGCGTCTGACCACCGGTTGCTCGGTCATTGTGACGGGTAAAGTCGTGGCGTCGCCGGGTCAGGGGCAACAATTTGAAATTCAGGCCAGCAACGTTGAAGTTGCCGGCTGGGTTGAAGATCCAGATACTTACCCGATGGCAGCAAAGCGCCACAGCATTGAGTATCTGCGTGAAGTCGCTCACCTGCGTCCGCGCACAAACCTGATTGGCGCTGTTGCGCGCGTTCGCCACACGCTGGCACAGGCGCTGCATCGCTTCTTTAACGAGCAGGGATTCTTCTGGGTTTCAACGCCACTGATTACCGCATCTGATACCGAAGGCGCTGGCGAAATGTTCCGCGTTTCAACGCTGGATCTGGAAAACCTGCCGCGTAACGATCAGGGCAAAGTGGATTTCGACAAAGACTTCTTCGGTAAAGAGTCTTTCCTGACCGTATCTGGTCAGTTGAACGGTGAAACCTACGCTTGCGCATTGTCCAAAATTTATACCTTCGGCCCGACTTTCCGTGCAGAAAACTCCAACACCAGCCGGCATCTGGCGGAATTCTGGATGCTGGAGCCGGAAGTGGCGTTTGCTAACCTGAACGATATCGCCGGTCTGGCTGAAGCCATGCTGAAATATGTCTTCAAAGCGGTTCTAGAAGAACGTGCAGACGACATGAAATTCTTCGCTGAACGCGTAGATAAAGATGCTGTCAGCCGTCTGGAACGCTTCATTGAAGCCGACTTTGCGCAGGTTGATTACACCGATGCGGTAACCATCCTCGAAAATTGCGGTAAGAAATTTGAAAACCCGGTTTACTGGGGCGTGGATCTCTCTTCCGAGCATGAGCGTTACCTGGCAGAAGAACACTTTAAAGCGCCGGTCGTGGTGAAAAACTATCCGAAAGATATTAAAGCGTTCTATATGCGCCTCAACGAAGACGGTAAAACCGTTGCGGCTATGGACGTTCTGGCACCGGGCATCGGTGAGATCATTGGTGGTTCACAGCGCGAAGAGCGTCTGGACGTACTGGACGAGCGTATGCTGGAGATGGGCCTGAACAAAGAAGATTACTGGTGGTATCGCGATCTGCGTCGCTACGGTACTGTTCCGCATTCCGGTTTCGGTCTTGGTTTTGAACGTCTGATCGCCTACGTGACTGGTGTGCAAAACGTGCGTGACGTGATTCCGTTCCCGCGTACTCCGCGTAACGCCAGCTTCTAATTTAGTTTTTCCGAGAGCCAGCGCCCGCTGGCTCTTTTCTATTCCCTTCTGTCAAGTTATCTGTTTGTTAAGTCAATCAATCTATTTGCAACCCTGTCACAACAACCTTCCTGTTACGGAATATTTCCACGTAATATTTATGAACAAAAAATAATCCGCATTCTTATTGCGGATTAGTTATTTCTTAGCTGATAGCACAATTTTTATACTTCTTATTGGCTTTCTGGACGTCTGAACCTGCGTTTTAGCGAAGCCACTGAGAGAAATTATCAGAGCGAAAATTTCCGTTTAGCTAAATTTAATATAAGGAAATCATATATATAGATCAAACTCTCTGCAAATATCATTAAAGTCTAATGGAAATATGACGGCGTTCACAAAGTTCCTTAAAATTTACCTTTGGTTACATATTTTTTCTTTTTGTAACTATATCTTTATATTTGTAGCACTTTCACGGTAGCGAAACGTTAGTTTGAATGGAAAGATGCCTGCAGATACATAAAGACACCAAACTTTCATCAATAGCTCCGTAAATATTTATTGACGAAACTTATTGACGGCAGTGGCAGGTGTCATAAAAAAAACCATGAGGGTAATAAATAATGATGAAGCGCAACATTCTGGCAGTGATCGTCCCTGCTCTGTTAGTAGCAGGTACTGCAAACGCTGCAGAAATCTATAACAAAGATGGCAACAAAGTAGATCTGTACGGTAAAGCTGTCGGTCTGCATTATTTCTCCAAGGGTAACGGTGAAAACAGTTACGGTGGCAATGGCGACATGACCTATGCCCGTCTTGGTTTTAAAGGGGAAACTCAAATCAATTCCGATCTGACCGGTTATGGTCAGTGGGAATATAACTTCCAGGGTAACAACTCTGAAGGCGCTGACGCTCAAACTGGTAACAAAACCCGTCTGGCGTTCGCTGGTCTGAAATTTGCTGATGCTGGCTCAATCGATTACGGTCGTAACTATGGTGTTGTTTATGATGCACTGGGTTACACCGATATGCTGCCAGAGTTTGGTGGTGACACTGCATACAGCGATGACTTCTTCGTTGGCCGTGTTGGCGGCGTTGCAACTTACCGTAACTCCAACTTCTTTGGTCTGGTTGACGGCCTGAATTTCGCTGTTCAGTACCTGGGTAAAAACGAACGTGACACCGCACGTCGTTCTAACGGCGACGGTGTTGGCGGCTCCATCAGCTACGAATTCGAAGGCTTTGGTATCGTTGGTGCTTATGGTGCTGCTGACCGCACCAACTTGCAGGAAGCTCAGCCTCTTGGCCAGGGTAAAAAAGCTGAACAGTGGGCTACTGGCCTGAAGTATGATGCAAACAACATCTACCTGGCGGCAAACTACGGTGAAACCCGTAACGCTACGCCGATCACTGGCGGCTTTGCCAACAAAACACAAGACGTTCTGTTAGTTGCACAATACCAGTTCGATTTCGGTCTGCGTCCGTCCATCGCTTACACCAAATCTAAAGCGAAAGACGTAGAAGGTATCGGTGATGTTGATCTGGTGAACTACTTTGAAGTGGGCGCAACCTACTACTTCAACAAAAACATGTCCACCTACGTTGACTACATCATCAACCAGATCGATTCTGACAACAAACTGGGCGTAGGTTCAGACGACACCGTTGCTGTGGGTATCGTTTACCAGTTCTAATAGCAGACCTCTTTGTTAAATGCCGAAAAAACAGGACTTTGGTCCTGTTTTTTTTATGCCTTCCAGAGCAATCTCACGTCTTGCAAAAACAGTCGGCGTTTTCATCAGTAATAGTTGGAATTTTGTAAATCTCCCGTTACCCTGATAGCGGACTTCCCTTCTGTAACCATAATGGAACCTCGTCATGTTTGAGAACATTACCGCCGCTCCTGCCGACCCAATTCTGGGTCTGGCCGATCTGTTTCGTGCCGATGAACGTCCCGGCAAAATTAACCTTGGGATTGGTGTCTATAAAGATGAGACGGGCAAAACCCCGGTGCTGACCAGCGTTAAAAAGGCTGAACAGTATCTGCTCGAAAATGAAACCACCAAAAACTACCTCGGCATTGACGGCATCCCTGAATTTGGTCGCTGCACTCAGGAACTGCTGTTTGGTAAAGGTAGCGCCTTGATCAATGACAAACGTGCTCGCACAGCACAGACTCCGGGTGGCACTGGCGCACTACGCGTGGCTGCCGATTTCCTGGCAAAAAATACCAGCGTTAAGCGTGTGTGGGTAAGCAACCCAAGCTGGCCGAACCATAAGAGCGTCTTTAACTCTGCAGGTCTGGAAGTTCGTGAATACGCTTATTATGATGCGGAAAATCACACCCTTGACTTCGATGCACTGATTAACAGCCTGAACGAAGCTCAGGCTGGCGACGTAGTGCTGTTCCATGGCTGTTGCCATAACCCAACCGGTATCGATCCTACACTGGAGCAATGGCAAACGCTGGCGCAGCTTTCCGTTGAGAAAGGCTGGTTACCGCTGTTTGACTTCGCTTACCAGGGTTTTGCTCGCGGTCTGGAAGAAGATGCTGAAGGTCTGCGCGTTTTCGCTGGTCTGCATAAAGAACTGATCGTCGCCAGTTCCTACTCTAAAAACTTTGGCCTGTACAACGAGCGCGTTGGCGCTTGTACTCTGGTTGCTGCTGACAGTGAAACCGTTGATCGCGCATTCAGCCAAATGAAAGCGGCGATTCGCGCTAACTACTCTAACCCACCAGCACACGGCGCTTCGGTTGTTGCCACCATCCTGAGCAACGATGCGTTACGTGCGATTTGGGAACAAGAGCTGACCGATATGCGCCAGCGCATTCAGCGTATGCGTCAGTTGTTCGTTAATACGTTGCAGGAGAAAGGTGCAAACCGCGACTTCAGCTTTATCATCAAACAGAATGGCATGTTCTCCTTTAGCGGTCTGACTAAAGAACAGGTACTGCGTCTGCGTGAAGAGTTTGGCGTGTATGCGGTGGCTTCCGGTCGTGTTAACGTAGCCGGGATGACGCCAGACAACATGGCTCCGCTGTGCGAAGCGATTGTGGCTGTGCTGTAAGCATTAAAACCAATGAAGCCCGCTGAAAGCGGGCTGAGGTTGCTGACAAACGCAGCATTGCCTGATGCGCTACGCTTATCAGGCCTACGCGTCCCCTGCAATATTTTGAATTTGCACGATTTTGTAGGCCGGATAAGGCGCTCGCGCCACATTCGGCATAAACAAAGCGCACTTTGCCAGAAATCCAGGCCCGCATTGAAAGCGGGCTTTTTTATATGCCTTTACCAGACGGGCATTTCGTCTTGCAGGAAGGGATTATGCAGGCGCTCATAACCAAGAGTGGATAATGGCCCGTGACCCGGAATAAATGTCACGTCATCGCCCAGTGGCAGCAGTTTATCTTTAATCGAAGAGATCAGTTGATTATGGTCACCACGAGGGAAGTCGCTACGCCCTACTCCGCCTTTGAAAATAACGTCGCCAGAAATGAGCAGTTTTGACTGATTATCAAAGAAGACCACATGACCCGGCGTATGCCCAGGGCAATGTAACACCTGTAAAGTCACATTCCCTATGCTGATAGTGTCGCCTTCGTTCAGCCAACGATCCGGCGTTAGTGGCTGACACTCCTCCAGACCGAACATACGGCTTTGCGCAGGCAAGCCTTGCAGCCAGAACTCATCTTCTTTTTCCGGCCCAAGAACCGGCACGCCGTAATGTTGCGCCAGTTCCGCCGCCGCGCCAACATGATCCAGGTGACCATGCGTCAGCAGGATCTGCATTAGCGTCAGGCCGCTGGCATCAACTTCCTGTTTGATTTTTTCCGCATCGCCGCCAGGATCAACCAGTGCAGCCAGGCGAGTTTGTTCACACCAGATCAATGAGCAGTTCTGGGAGAATGCAGTGACCGGAATAATACGATAATTCATACTGCCCCTGTTTTGTTAAGCGATTGTTACCAGTGCCGTGCTGGCCCGGTATCAATATGCACAAAGTTACTACGTGGGTAATATCCTACACCACCTGCACGCATAGATAACGCTGCTTTGCGAATATTGCTTAACGCGACACCTTCAATATGGAAATCCATCGCCTGGCCTTTGGTGTGATAGCTTTTCTTCGCTACCCCACGGCTGTGCGCGCGTAGTTCATTGTTGGTATCAATGGAGCGATAACCGGAAATGAGTTGCACCGGTTTGCGGGTGCCTAACAGCCCTTGCAGGCGATACAACTGGTCGAATAATCCTGGGTCGATGGACTTTATTTTGTTCGCGCGGAAATCGCGGAAAAAATGGTTTAGTTTTGCCAATTCTTCCTGAATATAGCCTCTGCCATCGAAAAACTCCGCTTTAATGGACTCTCCGGTATGGAGATTGTTGAGTGTCAAAATACGCGGACGTGGGGTAGAGAGTGTCGCAAACGCAGGGGTCGGCAAGATGGCGGCACCAAGTGCAACGCCACCAAGCGCCAGCAGTTTACGGCGATTAGCGTCGAATTTGTCCATGATAATCAAGTCTACAGGTCAATGTTATCGTTTATATGCACTTCTGGCGCACAAGAGGCACCTTAACCGCGCATAAAGCTAACGTCAAGATGACTCAATCCCAGCAGTGATGGGGGCTAGCGAGAATAGCCCCCAATTTTGCCAATTATTACGACAACTGATTTACCCGAACTACTTCATTTATCTGATTAATTGTTCCGCTTTCGATACAATTTGCGAGCTGGATCGCGCAGGCAGATCATAATTGTAAATATCTGTACGATATTGAGTACGACCATCTGCACCGACAAACGCGGTCAGGTAGTAGAGATTAACCGGGATCGACTGACGGATATTGACGTAACGGGTATCTCCCTGCTTCAGGGCGTCGGAAATACGCTTGTCATTCCAGCCTGCATCCTGCAACAGCATATTTGCCAGATCAGATGCCTTATTCACCCGCACACACCCTGAGCTTAACGCGCGTGTATCACGCTTGAACAGATTGTGATTAGGCGTGTCATGCAAGTAGATAGCGTCTGAACTCGGCATATTAAATTTATACCGTCCTAGCGAATTTCGTGGGCCAGGAGCTTGCTGGAAGCGGAACGGTAAATTCGAGGCGGTAATCGTTGACCAGTCAACCTGCCACGGATCAATCGCTTCTTTGCTGTTCCAGCCGCGCATCACCGTATAGCCATGGCTTTCCAGATAACCCGGATCGTTACGCACTTTCGGCAGAATATCTTTGCGTGCCAGCGTCGGCGGTACGTTCCACGGCGGATTCACCACCACATTGTTTAAAGCACTGCTCATCATCGGTGTTTTGCGGTCAGGACGGCCGACAATCACCCGCGAGTCCAGCACCTGATTACCGTTCTGGTAATAGACCAAAGAATAGGCGGGTATATTGACCATGATGCCAGTAGAAAGCTCCGCAGGCAGCAAGCGTAAACGCTGGATGTTGAGTGCCAGCACACCTGCACGCTGGGCTGGCGTTACATTTAACCAGTCCCGCGTTGCCGGACCAATAGCGCCATCGGCCCCCAATCCTTGCCATGCCTGAAAACGTTTAACGGCTTCCACCAGCTCATTATCGTAGGCAGCGCGTACGGCTGGCGCAGGTTTACTGCGAGCCGTAGTTTGCCTGTCCATCGGCTTAGTTTCTGCTGTTTCGACGGCAACGGCGGACGGACTCACGACTGCATCTGCGGGTGTTTCATCGCCAGGGAGCGCAATTTTCGGCCCGCCTTCGAGCATTCCCGTACGCTGCAAAATCTCGCGCAGTGCTGGTACGTCATTACTCCACTGGCCAGGACGCAGCGTTGCTTTACCGGTCAGTTGTGGCCACGGTTTCGTATCGCTGAGTAAGGTCAATAAAGATTCATGCATCGCGGCATATTGCGGATGCTGCGGAGCCAGTCCTGCAACAAACGTTGGCAACTGACCATTATTTAGCGCCACCTGCCATTGGTTAATGACCGAGAGCGGTGGTGTAGAGAGCGCATAAGGTTTACTGCTGTACAACCAGTGCGTACCTTTGACCGGAATGTTGGCAACGAAATGGAGATAGCCCAGCATTGCATCCGACAGCACTACGTCGCGTGCCAGACCGTTAACGCCAGGATCAGTCAGTAACTCTACCCATTTATTAAACTGCGGCTGAAAACCGGCAATCGCCACTTCCGCCAGTTGCTGCTGGAAGGCTTTTACCGAATCACGGTTTTCCCACATAGGCTGCATGTCACGTGCGGCATACAGCAGTTGAAGCTGGTTAAGATAAACCGGCTTATAACCTGCGGGTAATTGAGATTCGATTTGTGTGCGAGCGTTTTCCGCCGCACCCTCTGGTAGCGGCTGAAGTCCCGCCATAATTGCCGTAGCTTGCGCTTGTGGCAGTGCATCTCCCTGTTCGCTAACAGCCACCGGGCTGTCGCCAGGGATTACTTCAGGCTCATCAGCCTGCACACTGAACAGTGGAGCGAATGTTACGGCCAGACACAAACTTATTGCCGAAAGCCGACGACCACACATCATGTTAAGCAACATCCCTTGCCCCCTGTTTTTATCATACTTTGAATAGCCAGGCTGCTTTTCTCTACTTGCCTGTACAACGCCAATACTCACGAAAGTATGACGAGCAAGCCTGTTACTTATCAGGCTTACCTTCAGTATATAAACACCGATACGTTTTTACACAACCTAATGTAAAGAAGTTTAAAGAAAAGCGCGCCGTAATGCGGCATTTTTTTAGTGCAGAAACGGAGTTTTCTGAAAAAAGGCGACATCGCTGCCGCCTTAATCTTAACTTGCCTGGGAAGACGCTTCGTCAGCCCCTGGAAGCGTTTCTGGAAGCTGCGGCGCAAAGCCACGTAAACCAACCACATGAACGTGCTCGGTATTCTGGAATACCTTACGCACCAGTTTGTAGGTGGTGCCTTTCTCCGGGCTAATATTTTCTGGCGCCGCGATGATGAGCTGCATTTGCAAACGCTCACACAATTCAAACAGCGTGGCGATAGAACGAGCATCCAGTCGCGCTGCTTCATCGAGGAACAGCAGGCGGCAAGGAGAAATGTCTTTACCGCGCAGTCGGCGTGATTCATCTTCCCAGCTCTGTACCACCATCACCAGAATCGACATACCTGTACCAATTGCTTCACCGGTAGATAGTGCGCCCGATTCCGCACGCAACCAGCCATCGGAACCACGGTTAACCTCAACTTCCATCTCCAGGTAGTTGCGGTAATCCAGCAGTTCTTCACCAATGGTCTGCGGTGTGCGCTGGCCCATATCAATCTGCGGGTTAAGACGCTGATACAGTTTCGCCAGGGCTTCCGAGAAGGTCAGACGGTTGCTGTTAAATAGATCCTGATGTTGTTCATGCTGTTCAGAAAGGACATCCAGCAGCATGGCGTGAGTTTCACGCACGTTCACGTTCAGACGCACGCTGTTCACCTGACCGAACGAAACGTTCTGCAATCCCTGGTTGAGCATACGGATGCGGTTCTGCTCGCGCTGAATGGTTTTACGAATGATGTTTGCCACGCTGCGAGAACTGATCGCCAGTTTCTGTTCGCGGGAAGTTAACTCTTCGGTCAGACGGCTAAGTTCGATTTCCATCTGCTCGATAGCTTCAACCGGATCATCGGTACGAATAATATCCTGACGAATACGTTCACGCAGATGCTGGTAAACCGCCACGAAGAACTGAATTTTACGTTCCGGACGTTTTGGATCTTCCGACATACGCAGCACGTCGCGTAGATGTTCGTTATCCGCTACCGCCAGACGCAGCGCACCTAACGCCTTATCCGACATGGAACGCAAATCATCAGCGGAGAGATAAGCCAGCTCGCGACGGTGCAAGCGACGCTCAACACCGTTATCTTTCACCATGCGCATGACTGCACACCAGCCCGCTTTGGCGGTCACCACCTGCTCGCGCATCTCAAAGTAATCACGTTCCAGCTTGCGCAGTTTGCGGGTCAGGTTGTCCATCTCCGCTTCGCAGAAGGTAAGTGCTTTTTCCAGTTGGTTGCGACGAGAACGGTTATTGCTCAGTTGCGCATGTAGTTCGTCACGGCGAATGCGCGCCCGTTCTTCTGCCCCGCTATCGGCACGCACACCGATATCCTGCAATTCGCGTTGCAGATCGTTAAGCAGCTCTTTTTTGGTGTCGTAAGAACTTTTCAGCGAGGCCAGTACCTGGTTGTACTGGCTCAACTGCGCTGCATGACCACGCAACGCTTCACGAGCGCGGGTACGTTCCGCCTCTGCCTGCTCCAGACGTTCACGCAGTTTTTCGTTGAGATCGCTGTTACCGCTGAGCATTTCTGCCGAGTCGGAGTAGCTAAAGTGCGCACGACGCTGCACAACTTCAGTCAGGGCAAATGCCTGCTGACGGGCATCGCGCTGCATCTGCTGGGAGTACGCGTAATCTTCTTTTAACTGTTCGAATTGTTCAGGGTCGCTCTGCAATACTGAAACCATCGGCTCCAGTTTCGCCAGTTGATTACCGAACTGCTGAACAAAACGCGCGGCTTCCTGGGCTTCATCCAGACGTTCGCGGATTTCATCGACGCGATCTGCCAGGCTGTCATCAGCCAGCAGGTTGAGACGCGGCAGAATGCGATTCAGCGCCGTAACGCCCTCTTTCGCCTGCTCAAACTGAATACGCTGCTGCTGGTTATCATTTTCATGATTACTCAACGCACGCTCCAGCTCGACGCGACGGCTGTTGAGTTGGCGGATTTCGGCTTCCGGATCGGACTCAAACGCCACCGCCAGATGGCTGCCGATAAAGCGGCTAAATGCCTGATGCAAACGCTGGGTTTTCTGTACATCAAAGGAGAGCGTAGCAAAACGTTCAGAGAGCACTTCACGCTCAGCATGAAGGCTTTCAATGCGGCTTTCGCGCGCCGCACGACCAAACAGAGGAACTTCCGGGAAGCGAGAGTAACGCCACTGACGGTCGGCAACTTTCACCACTACCGCTTTTTCCAGCTCATCAACGCTGAACACACTGTCATCGAACGACTGCGGATCACCTTCGATCAGATAGAGATCTTCCGGGCAATCGGTTAAACCTTCCAGTTGTGCGGCAATCTGCGACAGATCCGGCACGACGATCGCGTGACGAGACGGGCCATAGAGTGCAGAGAAGTACGGCGCATCTTCAAGGCTAACGTCGTCATAAATTTCTGACAGCAGCACGCCACCAAAACGTTCTGCCAGCGCATTCAGGCGGTGATCTTCAGAGCCGCCCGGCTGGCTTAAACGCTCAATCTCTTCGTCAACGGCGTTTTTGCGTGCCCCAACTTCGTCACGTTCAACAATCGCTTCGCGCTCACGCTCCAGCAACTGTTGCATGTATTCAGTGACGTCCTGGCTGGAAGTGAACTCTTCACCGCACTGCTCACTCAACTGATTGAGGCTGTTTTGCGCCGCCAGCCAAACCGGCGCACGCTGCATCAGACTCTGAATGCGTGATTGTAGTTGTTCCTGTTCCTGACGCAGCGCCATGCGCTCTTCACGGGCGTTAGACACGCTGTCAGACAGAGAAGCAATGCGCGCTTCCAGCTCCTGATGCAGGGCTTCCAGTTCGTCGATATCGAAATTCTTGCCCTGACGTTTGCAGAATTCTGCCAGCAGGCGTTCGGCTTCTTGCTGCTCGCGCAGACGCTGTTCCAGTTCGCTTAAGCGCATCCGCAGCGGCTGAACCTGTTCTGCCAGGTGGCGCTGATCGACCCCTTCGCGCAGCAGTTCGCGGGCGACCTCCCACGCTTCGTTACGCGCCAGCGGACCGTTGATTGCTACTACCAATTGATAAGCCTGCTCAAACTGGCTGTGCGCGGTTTGCGCCATGCTCATTTTCTGCTCAAGAGAGAGCATTTTTTCGGTCGCTTCCAGCTCTTTCGCCTGGAAGGTTTCCAGCCATTCGGCGGCGCTGTCGGCGGTTAAGTCCGGCAGATGACACAATTCTTTGGCACGATTAAGCGCAGCAATCGCCTGGTTGTACTGGATCGCGCGCGTTTGCTGGACGTCCAGCGCCTGCTGGTAGTCAGCAAGCTGGCTTTTCAGCTCATCCACTTCCAGTTCGGCGGCTTCCGCACGCGCTTCGTTCTCTTCCTGACGCTCGATGGCTTCTGCCACCACTTCGTTTTGCTCTTCCAGACGGATCTGCAGCTCATCGAGATCCGCTTCGTAACGTTCGATCTTTTCCTGCTGACGCAGTGCAGTTTGCACCAGGTTCAGGTGATCGCTGGCCGCCTGATAATCCGCTTCCAGATCGCCTTCGGCACCGTTGTGCTCTGCCAGCTCACGCGCCATATCGACGTGTTTGTACTGCTCCGCCGCCAGTTGCTGACGCGAAGTGTGTAGCTCACGACGAAACTCCAGAGCTTTGTCGAGATGGACACGGCGCTCGTTGGCGTGACGCATGTAGTCCGCCGCCACGTAGTTGGTGGCTTCGCTAATCAGATGCTTGAACAAGTCACGGTCAGACTGGGTGACACGAATCGCTTCCAGCGTCATGCGGTTTTCACGCAGCGCCGCTTCCATGTCCTGGAACGCTTTACGCACACCGCTGTTTTCTGGCAGCAGGTAGTCGCGCAGAGAACGGGTAATGGCGCTGGAAATACCGCCGTACAGCGAGGCTTCGATCAGACGATAGAATTTACTACGATCAGAAGCAGAACGCAGACGACGCGCGATGATGCCCAGATCGAACATCAGCGAATGGTAATCGGTGATGGAGTTGAACTGCTTAAACTGCACGCCTTCCATCGCTTCGAGTTTGTCTTTCAGCTCGTTAAGCGGCAGCACGCGCGCCTGACGTTCGTTCAGGGTTTCGGTCACCAGTTGCGTCGGCTGCACCGACATCGGCAGCCCCTGAATGGCAAACGGTTTGATATCAACTTTACGATCGCGCCCGGCAACCTGTTGTAGACGCACACCAACCACCACGCGCTGGTGGCGCGAGTTGATGGTGTCAAGCATTGAATAACAGACACCCGCTTTTAACTTACCGTGCAGGCCTTTATCGCGCGAACCGCTGGTGGCTCCGGCTTCCGTGGTGTTACGAAAGTGCAACAAGGTCAGGTCGGGGATAAGCGCCGTAACGAACGCCGCCATGGTGGTTGATTTACCCGCACCATTACCGCCGGAAAGCGTCGTGACCAGCTCATCAAGGTCAAAGGTACGGGCAAAAAAGCCATTCCAGTTAATCAGCGTCAGTGAGCGAAATTTACCGCGTTCAATCATTATTCTTCCTCTCCGCTATCTGGCTGATTCTCTTCAGTTTCGTCGTTGAGTTGCAGGTGGTTTTCTAGCGACATAGCTTCACCATCGCGAATCAGGCGACGCTGGGCTTCGCGCGGATCGTCGCCCGCACGGACATCCGCACCGAAACGGAACACCGATTCAGTAATGCGGAACTTGCTGCTGTCGTGCCCCATAAACCACACCATGCCTAAGCGGCGCAGACGGTTGAGCGAAGAGCGTACTTTTTCCTGCAACTTCTGGCGATCCACGTCCGAACCGGTAGAACGGTTGTTTACCAGTTTCAGCAGTTTCGCTTCATCAGCCAGGGTGAGCAGTTCATCATACAGTTCCTGCTGAGTAAAAATCCCCTCGTTCGCCAGCCGTTCCGGGCTGAGATAGAGATAACAGAGGATTTTCCCGACCATCATGTCCAGTTCCGACAATACGGAGCGCGGGATAATAGTGGTAGAACGTGGGCGCAAATAGAAAAAACCTTCCGGCGCGCGAATAAGCTCCACGTTATAACGTGCGTAAAACTCTTCCAGATATTCCTGAAAATCCATCAGGAATGCATGATTATCCAGTTCGTCGAGGCCAATATGACGGCCTGAACGTAAGGCGCTATCCAGCGCCGGAAATAACGGATTCGCCAGCGCCTGCGCCAGCTTAACCGGCATCACTTGTTCAATATTTGTCGATGACATGCGCCTGTACCTTGGCTCCGTAATCATTAATCGGCTGCCATTTCGCTGGCAGTCCGGTGAAATCTGCTTGCGCTACGCCGAGGCGTACCGCCTGATCAATAACAATACGCGCAACGTCAAAGTGACGCGCACGTGGATACTGCGCCAGATATTCGCGTACCACCAGACCAAGATCCAGCGGTACTTGTCTGGTTTTGTACACGGCGAGCTGTTCTTCGATGATCGCCGCCAGTTGTTCGCGGATCTCGTTGAACTCTTCGTACTCTAAATCTGGCGGAAGCTCCCCGGTCACTTCTTCGTCGCGCAGCGCCATCTCTTCGTCACGCATATCCAACAGACGATCGGCATTAGCGTAAGTCAGCGCCCACGGTTCATCAAAATAGGTTTGTACCGACTGACGTAACCGCTGAGCAAAGACGCGGTTTTTATCCATATCGATAGCAGTACGGATAAATTTGTGTACGTGGCGATCGTAGCCAATCCACAAGTCGATAGATTGCTGTCCCCAGCTGATAATACGATCGAGCTTACTTTGCAGATCGAACACCAGACTATCGACAAAATGCAGATCGTCATGCGTCATGGTCGCATCCTGGATGCGCAACAGGTTAGCCTGCAATTTGTCACCTGCCGCTTCCAGCGTATCCTGCAATTCACGCAGCGTACCGGAGGTTTCTGAAAGCAACAATTCGCAGCTGGAGATCGCCGCGCGCCAGTCTTTATTCAGCAACTGAGCGATGTCATCTTTCACCTGCTGCTGCTGCTCATCCATCAGACGTTGCGTTAGATCGATGCTGTCGAAAATTTCTGCTACCGAATATTTCAGCGGAGCATAGACATTGCGGTGCCAGTGAAACTCATCGCCGCCCTCTTCTGCCGCGTCCGCCGCACGCTTCAGTTCGCCTGCAACGATCGACAACTGCATAGAAAGACGTAGCGTAGAAAACTCACGCTGACGGATGTAGTAGTCAGTAATGCCTATGCCGAGCGGCGTCAGACGATATATAGCATTCCCTTCCGCCTGCTCACTGGTAAAGCGGTTCAGCAGACGTTGACGCACCATGTCGTTGATCGCGTTGTTGGCGCGCACGCCGATGGTTTCGCTGGTTTGCTCAAACGCATCACTCACATGGCGGAATGCATCCACCAGCTCGCCTTCACTCATCTCACCATCCAGACGCTCGCCATTCAGCGTGGCAACCGCCAGCAGAAAAGAGAGTCGGTCTACCGGCAGCGAGATGGAGAAGTCATTTTTTCTGGCCCAGGCAACCAGTTCGGGGACTGTCTGGGAAAATTCACTCATACTTTATCCTTGCTCTGCGGTTTGCGCGCGGTGACATGAATATAACGCCCCAGGCTGATATACGGTTCCTGACGGCAATAACGCGTTTCTAATTCAAGTAATGCTTCGTAGCAGTCGCGCTGCTGGTGCTTTTCACGCAGATAATCATGAAACACGCGAACGCCGGTTTTACCCATAATTTGCCAGCCAGCTTCTTCCAGCCACTGATATACCTGCGCCGGGTCGCGTGGATAGTCTGGCGAAAGCGTCCGTTTTTTCTTTTTCGGCATTCCCGCCTGCACGTAATCAAAATTCCCTGCGACCATGTTATGCATCAGCAAGCCATGCGCATTGTAGAACATTAATGACAACACGCCGCCTGGGCGCAACACTGACCACAACGTTTGCAATACGCTGCGGGGATCAGCCACCCATTCCAGCACCGCATGGAACAATATCAGATCAACGGGCGTTTCCAAATGCGAAGCAACGTCCTGAGCGGCGCAATGTATAAATTGCATGTTGTCGCTCACACCTTTAGCGTCTGCCGCCTGCTTTGCGCGGTCGATCATCTGGGCGGAGAGATCGCATAAAATGACCTGATGCCCTCGTTCGGCCATTTTGATCGCGGTCTGTCCTTCTCCACCACCGGCATCCAGCACACGCAGTTTTTGCGGTTCCATATCCACCAGCACACGATCGAGATCCTGCCACAGAATAGCCTGTCGAAGCTGTCCTTTGGTGGTGCCGTAAATGTTACGGGAAAACTTTTCCGCAATGTCATCAAAATTGCGATCCTGCATTGCTTTCTCCACCGGTTGGCTAAGACGTTTTCTGATAAAGGCGCTATTTTGTCACAGCCACGGCGAGAATGAACCCGTCTGGTGTAATATCACTGTCGATCCCTCGCTATATGGTTAAAAAAGGAACCAGAAAGGATGCTTTTTACACTGAAAAAAGTGATTGGCGGTATGCTGCTGCCGCTTCCGCTAATGTTGTTGATTATCGGTGTGGGTCTGGTGCTACTGTGGTTTAGCCGTTTTCAAAAAACTGGAAAGATATTTATTAGCGCAGGATGGTTGGCGCTTTTGTTATTAAGTTTGCAACCGGTAGCCGACCGCCTGCTGCGTCCCATCGAAAGCACTTATCCGACATGGAATAATGCACAAAAAGTGGACTATATCGTGGTGCTCGGAGGTGGTTATACCTGGAACCCGCAGTGGGCACCAAGTTCAAATTTAATCAATAATAGTTTGCCGCGCCTGAATGAAGGTATTCGTTTATGGCGCGAGAATCCGGGATCAAAACTGATCTTCACGGGAGGCGTAGCAAAAACCAATACGGTGAGTACAGCGGAAGTAGGTGCCAGAGTGGCGCAATCGCTGGGCGTGCCGCGTGAACAAATTATTACGCTGGATTTGCCAAAAGATACCGAAGAAGAAGCAGCCGCAGTGAAACAGGCCATTGGTGACGCCCCTTTCCTGCTGGTGACATCTGCGTCTCATTTGCCGCGCGCGATGATCTTTTTCCAGCAGGAAGGCCTGAATCCGCTGCCAGCCCCGGCGAATCAGCTGGCAATCGACTCGCCGCTTAATCCGTGGGAACGGGCAATTCCCTCTCCGGTCTGGTTGATGCATAGCGACCGTGTAGGCTATGAAACGCTTGGTCGCATCTGGCAGTGGCTGAAAGGTTCGTCAGGCGAGCCAGGGAAGGAGTGATTTTGATGCCAGATCGAAGTTGCGCCGACTAAACCGTCCAGTATTGACCAGTTGCGCAACTTCATCCCATAACACATACAGCCAACGCCGCCAGATGAAAGACTCCGCCACTGGCGCGCGTTGCAGGTAACTCCAGAGTAAATCTTCTGCCAGAGTGTTATCCATCAACCGGAACAGCTCATACTCACGTGGCGCCCAAAGCATGAGGCCCGGCCCTACCATCGCCAGTAATTGATCGCTACGAGAATCTTTCAACATGCTGCGCAAACAGAAATTGCCATGAATCAGCACACAATTGTCGTTAAAGCCTTCAAATAAGGCCGGAAGACATTCGCGAGTGCGGAACAGGATACGCTTATCCTGCATCGTTAGTCCGGTGTTATGGAACTGATTGAGCGTGGTCCATAGCACTTCAACATGTTGCCGATACCAGGAGGGCCAGAAATTTTCCTGAGTGTTGTCGACTGCGCCGACGCAACCTCGACTGTCCTGTCGATGCCAGGCCAGCAGAGCTTCAACAATTTGCTCTTTCAGATGCTCCCAGCGTTCCGGTGTACGCGCGGGAGCTTCTACAGAAACACCACGCATCCGCTCCAGTAACAGGACATCGGGGCCAGGATGTTCTTCATGTGTCATCACGCCATAGATGGTTGGCATACGAACAGTCCCGCTGCGCGCCAGCATGGTGGTCTTCCATGCCAACTGGCGGGCTTGGCCTGGCGTACTAAAGCTTCTCGCCATTAACGGCATTGGGTTTCCCTGGCTGTCATACAAAGCCCACAACGCCGTATCCGCTTTTTCATTGACGCACTCAATACGACTGAGTTTTTCGCCCAGTAAATGGCTTAATTCGGCACGCAGCTGTTCCATTCAGATTACCCTCATAAAAGCTACTGCCTTCATAATGAGCGCCAATGTAAAAGATGTCACCTGAATGAGATCAATTGTTGAAAAGAAAAATGAGGAAAATCGTAACGGTACGACACTCCCCCCAAAATCAGGTGGAGTGTCGTGAAATCAGCTTAGAGCATTTCAGCGCGAACGCGCTCGAGATCTTCAGGGGTATCCACTCCTGTACCAGGAACTTCCTGGGCAACAGCAACGTGGATTTTTTCGCCGTACCACAGTACGCGAAGCTGCTCTAACATTTCGATGTGTTCTAACGGACTTGGCTGCCAGGTGACGTAACGACGGATAAAGCCTGCACGGTAGCCATAAATACCAAGATGACGCAGGAAGTTATCACCAACGGTTTCCAGACCTTTTGCAAAACGGTCACGATCCCACGGAATGGTGGCTCGTGAGAAGTAAAGCGCATAACCTTCAGCGTCAAGCACTACTTTAACCGCATTCGGATTAAAGGCTTCTTCCGCACTGTGGATAGGTACAGCCAGAGTAGCCATGCCTACTTCACGCTGGGCGAGATTATCAGCAACCTGACGAATGATTGTCGCAGGGATCATTGGCTCATCGCCCTGCACATTAACAATCACCGTGTCGTCGCTAAACGCGCATTTTTCGACAACTTCCGCCAGGCGTTCGGTGCCTGACTGATGATCGGCGCGCGTCATGCACACTTCCCCTCCTGCCGCTTCAACAGCGCGGGCAACATCTTGATGATCGGTTGCGACAATGATGCGATCGGCTCCTGATTCGCGGGCGCGTTCAAGAACATGAACGATCATCGGCTTACCGTTAATATCGACCAACGGTTTACCAGGCAGACGCGTAGAAGCGTAGCGTGCAGGAATAATCACCACAAAACTCATGATTTACTCTCATCAGCAGTCAGCACGCGGGCTTCCGTTTCCAACAGCACTGGGATGCCATCGCGCAGCGGGAAAGCCAGGTTATCCAGTTTGCAAATCAGTTCTTGTTTTTCCTGGTTATACCAAAGTTTGCCGTTGCAAACCGGGCAGGCAACGATTTCAAGCAGACGATGATCCATAGTTCCTCCAGATGGATCGGGTTATGAATGCATAAATCTTATCATAATCATTTATGCCCAGGGGGCTATTTCCCAGCCTGTGCGGCAATCACTAAAGAGACCGTGTGGGCAGCGCCCTAATGTCACTCGCGTTGCCTGCTGCCAGCCAGCAAAATCGGTAATCGCCTGGCGTAATCCTTTTTGAAGAGAAGCAGTCAGTTTGATGCCATCCTGTAACCAAAGGGCGATAACTTCAAGGACGCCCGTCTGGCGATGCATTTTAGCATCCATTCGCCCGACTAATTGTCCACGATGCAGTAACGGCAGAACGAAATAGCCATACTGGCGTTTCGGTGCCGGCGTGTAGCATTCCAGCCGGTAGCTAAAATCAAAAAGCTGCTCTGCGCGTTTGCGATCCCAGACGACAGGGTCAAAGGGTGACAGTACAGTGCTATGCGTCGCGGTGAGTTTCCCCACGAGAGCTGTTTCGAGAAGAGGCAACAAATCAATATGCAGCCAGAGTTGTCCTAACCTCTCCACATTTACGGGGATAATTTTCTGCTGTTCAGCACGTACATCACGCCAGGCAGCCAGCGCCGGGCGTTTAAGGCGATAGTAATCCGCCAGCCACTGTTCGCGGAATATTCCCAGGCTACGCGCACTGTTATCCAGCATAGTGATTTCTGCTTCTGTTTGCGAAACGAGGTCACACTTATCATCCCAGTGCGGCATGACGCGATGGGTTAAATCATAAATGCGCTGGAAATTACGCCTTTCAATCACCATAACCTTTCCAGCAGTAAACAGCCCTTCCAGATGGCGTTTATGCGGCTTCCACTCCCACCAACCGCTTGCCCCTTTGCGGGGATGAGCAAAATCGGCTGAACGTACGGGTCCGTTATCCTGAATGTACTGAAGTAACTGTTCAATTTCTTCTGCATGTTCCTGCATCCAGGCGTCTTGATATTTCCAGCCCATTTTTTCTGGCGCCAGCATCCGGTGGCGAATGAGATGAAAATCACTACGCGGCATAAAGCAGGCTTCATGTGCCCAGTATTCCATTAATTCGCCATGCGCCAGCGACTCGTCCAACCACTGAGGAGGATAATTACCCAGACGACTAAAAAGCACCAAATAAGGGCTGCGAGCAACGATATTGATAGTGTCGATTTGCAGCAAGGACATGCGGGAGATAGCTGCCAGAATATCTTGCGGCAACGCGCGACGACGAGATTTTTTTAACAGACCTTGCGCAGCGAGATGAAGATTACGTGCATCAGCAAGAGAGATATACGGCAGCGTCATTCATGACTCCATCAATTGAACGCTGCTGCTGCGAATTAGTTGCCAGAAGCCAGCGAGGAAAGTTGCGCGAGCAGTTTCTCTGGCTCAGCGCCCGAAAACTGTGCGTCAACGGGCAAATACCACCAATTTTCTTCTGCAAAGCCCCGGCATTTCACCGCATCTTTTTCAGTCATAACCAGTGTTTGCCCGGCACTTAACAATGCGCTGACATCCGCATGATTCAAAGACTGATGATCGGACAACGGCACACATTTTTCCGGTTGCACACCACACATCTTCAGCGTGGCAAAAAAGCGCGGCGGATGACCAATCCCCGCCATTGCCACCACATGTTCAAGCTGAGCAACGTCACAACGCGTACCGGTACGTAAATTCACCGCCTGACCCGGCAGCAGATGCATGGGGATTTCACCGCTGCGGGGGACACCGCCGTTGACGATTACCGCATCAACCGACTTTAAGCACCCCGCTCGCTCACGCATTGGCCCCGCCGGCAACCACCAGCCATTGCCAAAGCGACGCACACCATCAATAACGACGATTTCCACATCACGCGCCAGACGATAATGCTGTAAACCGTCGTCGGTTACGATGAGCTGCACATCAGGATGTTGCGCCAGAATGGCTTTTACCGCATCAGAACGCACGGGAGAAACTGCAACAGGCGCGCCAGTACGCTGATAAATCAGCACCGGTTCATCACCCGCCTGTGCTGTGGTGGTCTCTGCCGACAATAACATCGGATACGACTCGGCCTTACCGCCATAGCCCCGGGATACAACACCAACACGAATACCACGTTTTTGCAGTTGTTCTACCAGCCAGACAACGACCGGGGTTTTCCCGTTGCCACCTGCGGTGAGATTACCGACCACCACAACTGGCACCGGGGCACGCCATGCGCGCTTCAGTTTTAGTTTATAGCAAAGACGGATAGCGCCACTCACCAGGCCATACAACCAGGAGAGTGGCAGCAACAGCCGCCACAAAGGAGATTCACCAGACCAGATTTTTTCGATCATTGACCAAATTGCATTTTGTGAAGTTGCGCGTAGACACCACGGTGCTCAAGCAAATCATTATGCGTGCCGCGTTCCACAATGACACCATCCTCAACGACCACAATTTCGTCTGCCTTTTCAATGGTAGACAAACGGTGAGCAATCACCAGTGAGGTACGGTTTTTCTGTAGCTCGTCAAGCGCCGCCTGAATCGCACGTTCGGATTCTGTATCCAGCGCCGAGGTGGCTTCATCAAGGATCAGAATCGGGCTGTCACGCAACAAAGCTCGAGCGATAGCGATACGCTGGCGCTGACCGCCAGAGAGCAACACGCCGTTTTCACCAATCACCGTATCAAGACCGTTATCCATCTTATTGATAAAGTCCATGGCATAAGCCATACGCGCCGCTTCTTCAATTTGCTCACGGCTGTACTGGTCTGTACGTGCGTAAGCAATGTTGTTGGCAACCGTATCGTTAAACAAATGGACATTCTGCGATACCAGTGCAACCTGGTTACGCAATGACGCCAGGGTATACTCGCGCAGATCGTGACCATCCATCAGGATTTCGCCTTCATCAATATCGTAGAAACGCGTGATCAAGCTGGCGATTGTTGATTTACCTGAACCAGAACGTCCGACCAGAGCGACCGTTTTCCCTGCCGGAATTTTTAGGTTGATGTTACGCAGAGCGGGAACTTCACGCCCCGGATAGGTAAAAGTGACATTGCGAAATTCGACGTCGCCGATTGCTCGTTCAATCTCGCGTTTACCTTCGTCTTTCTCCTGTTCACTATCCAGAATGGTAAACAGCGTCTGACAGGCCGCCATACCACGCTGGAATTGGGCGTTAACGTTGGTCAGCGATTTCAGCGGACGCATCAGTGCAATCATCGAAGAGAAGACAACGGTAATCGTACCTGCTGTCAGGCTATCCATTACACTTGGGAAGCTCGCTGCATACAGAACAAACGCCAGCGCCAAAGAGGCAATCAGCTGAATGATTGGGTCAGAGATAGAAGAGGCTGATACCATCTTCATTCCCTGCAAACGCATCTTGTTGCTGACCTTATCAAAACGCTTCGTTTCCACTTCCTGGCCGCCAAAAATCAGCACCTCTTTGTGGCCTTTCAGCATCTGTTCTGCACTGGTGGTCACCTGCCCCATGGTGTTCTGCATGTTTTTACTGATGCTGCGAAAACGCTTCGATACGATACGAATCGCAATCGAGACGATCGGCGCCAGCACAATCAAAATGATCGACAACTGCCAGCTGTAATAGAACATCATGGCGAACAGACCGATAATGGAAGCACCTTCACGCACCACCGTAATCAGCGCGCCGGAAGACGACGAAGCAACCTGTTCAGAATCGTAAGTAATACGTGAAAGCAGTGTCCCGGTTGACTGTTTGTCAAAAAATGACACCGGCATTCCCATCATGTGACCAAACAGGCGGCGACGCATAGTCATTACCACTTTTCCTGATACCCAGGAGATGCAGTAACTGGAAATATAACTGGTGATACCACGTAAAATCATCAGCCCAATAACCACCAGCGGCATCCACATCAGCACGGAGCGATCGGTTTTACCAAAGCCATCATCGAGAAGTGGCTTAAGGAGCGATAACATGAAGGTATCGCTGGCTGCGTTGAGAATTAACGCTATGCCCGCCACGATCAGACCCGCTTTAAAAGGCGCAATGGTTGGCCACAGTCGGCGGAATGTCTGCCACGTAGAGAGATCTTTGTCGTTATGCATTCAAAAAACCAGCATTTGTTGAAATAGCCGCATATTCTACCCGTTATCCACTGGCACGCCAAACCACTGATGATACCAACGAGGTAAAATTTGCTCTCTTAGGCTGCGTACCTGCCAGCCTTGCGCTGAAAAATCGACGGTTATTTGCCCCTGATGCGGGGTGTCAACCCATTGATATCCCTGAAGTTGATAGCGTCTTTTAACTTTACTGGAGGGTAGTCGCCATGCGTTATAGCGCGATGCCGATGCCAGTGCCACTTTTCCATTCACACGCTGAATTAATGGCAATGATGATGAGGTATTACTGCCATGATGGGGCACCTGAAGTAATGTTGCCTGCACGTGTTGCCAGTAACGACTTAGCATTTTTTGTTCAGCGAATGCTTCAATATCACCGGTTAAAAGAATGCTATACGTTCCGTCATCAACCTTAACCACACAGGAATGGTTATTTCCTTTATCGTTGCTACCTTGTAAAGGCCAGTGTGCGCTAAAACGTAATCCTTGCCACTGCCACGCTTCACCACGCATACAGGGCTGATGATGTTCCCAGTTTAAAGGACTTCTGACCCATAACGTCGGCCAGACACGTAATATCGAGTCCAGCCCTCCCCGATGATCCAGATGCTCATGACTCAGAATGACGCCTTCCGGTTCAAGGTTATGCCAGCGTAGCCAAGGGACAATCAGTTGTTGCCCGCTGTCACCTTCTGGCCAGGCGAGCCCCGTATCATAGAGAATCGCTTTGCCGTTTCGCGCAATTACCATTGCCAGCCCTTGCCCGACATCAAGCATATACACCTGCCACTCGTCAGACCGTGGTTTTTGCCACAATGGACAACACATCATTATGCCTCCAGCCACGCACAGCGCAGGCAACGTTCGCCATGCGTTTAGTCGCCATCCTACCAGTAATAACCAGGGAAAAAATGATATCCATTGCCAACGTTCAGCAATGTTGACCCATCCTTCCGGCAAGCTCTTTAACAACCAGAAAAGTAAAGCCAAAGATCTGTCGACCAGAAACCATAATCCTTGTTCCACGATTAATGGTCCGCTTAAATGCACTATCATCGCGGCGAGAATCAACGGAACCGTGATAAATGTCACTAAGGGAATAGAGAACAGATTTGCTATAAACGAGGTCAGGCTAATGCCATGAAATATGACTATTTGCACTGGCATGAGCAGGAGCGTTATTCCCAGTTGCAGATGGATGAAGGAAACAATAGCGCGCAATACTGGCGGCAGCGACCAGACCGGACAGGGAAACCACTGATACCAAAAAATCAGCGCCGCCACCGCTGCAGCAGAGAGCCACAAACTTTGCGAAAGGATGGCAACAGGATCCATTAGTAATATTGCCGCAAGGCAGCATAACCAGACATCCCAGCCACACCATTGTCGCCCACTTAACTTAAGCATTCCCCACGTTGCAAGCGCCACGATAGTACGCAGTGCCGGAGGTTGCATACCAGTCAACCAGGCATAAAAAGCGGCACAGCAAATTCCGCCAATTAATGGCATCTGCCAGTGGATCCAATGACCAGGGAGGAAAATTTGCCCAACGCGAATGAGCCCGGCTGCCAGCAACGCCGCAAAAGCGATGTGCAATCCCGATATAGCCATTAAATGCGCTGTACCAGTATTGCGCATAATATCTTTGATTTCTTTAGGCACAGATAACCGTTCACCCATACCTAAGCCAAGAATCACCGCTTTCCACAGATAAGGTTGCAGGGTCGTTTGCAAAGAGGCCAGATATTGCGCCCGCAGACTACACCCCGGTTCAATGATTCTTGCCTGAAGAAAACGCCCGGTTAGAGTCTGGTGCTGGGCAATAGCATAACGCTGGCTGTCAAAGCCGCCATCATTAAGCTGACCGTGAACCGCACGAACTCTGAGTTTCATTGACCATTGTTGTCCGGCACAAACCGCTTGTGGCAGATACTCGCCATACAGCACGATGCCTGGCGCAGGGAAAAGACGTCGACCTTGTAGATGGGTAATTTGAGCGTAATGAGTGGTCATGCCGTCAGTAGCAGTAATTTCGACAATTGCATCCTGCGTCGCGCCAGTTAAGGTTTCTCCTGCCCACAAAATTTGCTTTGCCGCCAATACGCCCCAAAGGAAAAACAGCAATGTTAGCGTGAAATAACGAACGGCTTTTACAGGAATAAATGCCAGTACGCAGGCAAAGACAGTCAGACACGCAAGGGGTAATGTTCCAGGCAATTGCGGCAAAATCAGCAGCGGAAAAATTCCGCAAATAATGCATACACCGACTGTCGTTATTTTCATGCACCCCTCCCTGTTTTTGGAAAGTGTGCAACTTTGTTGAACGGTTGTCTGGCGGGAGTTTTGCGTTCCCCGAGACGGGTTCAGAAGAATTTAACGGAAAGGTGAAAACTACACAAAACTCTGCGAGGCAGCTTCCAGTTCCAGATTACAGAAATGAAAAAAGCACCCGACAGGTGCTTTTCTCGCGTTCAAGTTTGAGTGAAAACTTAACCGTAAATATTGGCGCGATCGCGCAGTTCTTTTCCTGGTTTAAAGTGAGGAACGTATTTTCCTTCCAGTTCTACTTTATCGCCAGTCTTCGGATTACGTCCGGTACGTGGTGCGCGGTAGTGCAAAGAGAAACTGCCGAAACCGCGGATTTCAATACGCTCGCCCTGCGCAAGAGTCGAGGCCATATGCTCCAGCATCTCTTTTACTGCATCTTCAACCGTCTTAGCGGGAATGTGCGATTGCTGGTTGGCAAGTCTTTCTATCAATTCTGACTTGGTCATGATTCCTCCGGTTCCTTAAAGGCAAATTAAGCGGCTGCTGTTGCTGCATTGATTAAGGGCGGCCGTAGCCGCCCTTAGTGCTTGATTACAGGACGAAACCTGCAATCTGTCAAGTAAACTCAACAAACTTCGGAATAAAAATCCCGAAGAGTCAGAGAATTACTCGCCTTTAGCTGCTTTGAAAGCTTCAGCCATTGCGTTGTTGGAGAAGTTTGCATCTTCCTGTTTGTTAACAGTTGCGATTGCATCTTTCTCGTCAGCTTCGTCTTTCGCACGAACAGACAGGCTGATTGCGCGGTTTTTACGATCAACGCCGGTGAATTTAGCTTCAACTTCGTCGCCAACGCTCAGAACCAGGGTAGCGTCTTCAACGCGGTCACGGGATGCTTCAGAAGCACGCAGGTAACCTTCAACGCCGTCAGCCAGTTCTACGGTTGCGCCTTTAGCGTCAACTGCAGTTACTTTACCAGTTACGATAGCGCCTTTCTTGTTCAGAGCAACCCAGTTGTTGAACGGATCTTCTGCGAGCTGTTTAACGCCCAGGGAGATACGTTCACGTTCTGCGTCAACTTGCAGAACAACTGCAGCGATTTCGTCGCCTTTTTTGTATTCACGAACTGCTTCTTCGCCTGCAACGTTCCAGGAGATGTCAGACAGGTGAACCAGGCCGTCGATGCCGCCGTCCAGGCCGATGAAGATACCGAAGTCAGTGATAGACTTGATTTTACCTTCAACACGGTCGCCCTTGTTGTGGGTTTCCGCGAACTGCTGCCACGGGTTAGCTTTGCACTGTTTCAGACCCAGGGAGATACGACGACGTTCTTCGTCGATATCCAGAACCATAACTTCCACTACATCGCCAACGTTAACAACTTTGGACGGGTGGATGTTTTTGTTGGTCCAATCCATTTCGGAAACGTGTACCAGGCCTTCAACGCCTTCTTCGATTTCAACGAAGCAGCCGTAGTCGGTCAGGTTGGTCACGCGACCAGTCAGTTTAGTACCTTCCGGATAACGTTTAGCGATAGCTACCCACGGATCTTCGCCCAGCTGTTTCAGACCCAGGGATACACGGGTACGTTCGCGGTCGAACTTCAGCACTTTAACAGTGATTTCGTCGCCCACGTTGACGATTTCGCTCGGATGCTTAACGCGTTTCCAGGCCATGTCAGTGATGTGCAGCAGGCCGTCAACGCCGCCCAGATCAACGAATGCACCGTAGTCAGTGAGGTTCTTAACGATACCTTTAACTTCCATGCCTTCCTGCAGGTTTTCCAGCAGCTGATCGCGCTCTGCGCTGTTTTCGGATTCGATAACGGCACGACGAGAAACAACAACGTTGTTGCGCTTCTGATCCAGCTTGATTACTTTGAATTCAAGCTCTTTGCCTTCCAGGTGCAGAGTGTCACGCACCGGACGAACGTCTACCAGAGAACCAGGCAGGAACGCACGAATACCGTTCAGCTCAACAGTGAAGCCGCCCTTAACTTTGCCGTTGATAACACCGGTAACAGTTTCAGCATCTTCGTAAGCTTTTTCCAGCGTGATCCAGGCTTCGTGACGTTTAGCTTTCTCACGGGACAGCAGAGTTTCACCGAAGCCGTCTTCTACTGCGTCCAGAGCAACGTCAACTTCGTCACCTACCTGGATTTCCAGCTCGCCCTGGGCGTTTTTGAACTGCTCAGCCGGGATGGCAGACTCAGATTTCAGACCAGCGTCAACCAGTACTACGTCTTTGTCGATAGCAACAACAACGCCACGAACGATAGAACCCGGGCGGGTTTCGATTTCTTTTAAGGACTCTTCAAAGAGTTGAGCAAAAGATTCAGTCATGTTTAATCTTCAGGTTTATATTTAACGTCCACCTGGCTCCGTGCCGGATGGGGTTGTTTAACATACCCGCTGTCATTCCATTGCAACGGGGGTACTGCAAATTCGGTCGCTTATGCGAGAGCCAATTTTTGGCGCGCGTAGTGTAACGCTTTTTCAATTACTTGCTCAATGCTTAAGGTGGTGGAATCCAACACTAAAGCATCGGCTGCCGGAACCAGTGGCGCTACCGCTCGGTTACGATCGCGGTCATCGCGTTCTTTGATCTCGGCCAAAAGGCGTTCAAAGTTAACACTAAAGCCCTTCTCCTGCAACTGTAGCATTCGGCGATGCGCACGTTCTTCCGAAGAGGCGTCAAGGAATATTTTCACTGGCGCATCAGGGAATACCACTGTTCCCATGTCGCGGCCATCGGCAATCAGGCCCGGCAATTCGCGAAACGCACGTTGGCGACGCAATAATGCTTCACGAACGCGTGGGAATGCCGCGACTTGTGAAGCGGCATTCGCCACTTCCTGAGTACGAATTTCACCGCTGACATCTTCCCCTTCGAGGATCACTTCCAGATTGCCATTGGTTGACACAAAACGTACATCCAGGTGGGATGCCAGCGGCACCAGAGCGTCTTCTGACGCCACATCAACATGGTGATGTAATGCCGCCAGCGCCAGTACGCGATAAATTGCACCCGAGTCCAGCAGATGCCATTGCAACGCTTCCGCCATAGCCTTACACAAGGTGCCTTTCCCTGCACCGCTTGGGCCATCAATGGTAATAACCGGGGCAATTGCCGTCATCTTTATCTCCTTAAAACAGGCGTACCGTTAACATAACCGCGCGCATTATACGCGCCGACGCCACAAATCGTTAACGTTGTGTGCAAAAACCAGTTTTGTCTGTATTCAGATGGGGATTTATTGCGCAATTATAGCGGGCTGGCAGAAGACCAGCCCGAAAGATGACAATGATTTACTTACCAGAGGCGATACGATCACGGATGTGTTGCGCACGCTCTGTTGATGGTGGGTGAGAGTCAAACATGGACTGGGTACGACCGCCATCCAGGCTGGCCAGTTTTTCAAAGCTACCAACCAGTCCCTGGGTGCTGATGCCACGTTTCTTCAGCAGATCAAAGGAGAAATCATCTGCTTCAGACTCTTTATCGCGGGAGTATTTAGCATTGATAGCGCCTTCTGCGATATCACCTAATTGTGAACGGGAAAGCTGGGAAGCAACACCGCTGGTGGCGGAAATCGCATCACGTGCGGCAACAATCGCATAAGAGGCTTTCATTTCAGCCAGCGAGTGTCCCAATGCGACGTGGCCCAGTTCATGGCCCAGAACCCCTTCAATTTCGTTGTCGTTCATCATGTCCATCAGGCCACTGTAGACACGAACACAGCCGTTCGCCATCGCCCATGCGTTGACGTCGCTGGTCATATAAACCTTATAGTTGACCGGCGTGCCGTTAATATTGTTACCCAATGCTTTAGCGATTTTTGCCAGACGTTTACCGTACTTGCTGGATTTACTTGCGACTTGATTGCCGCTGTCCATTTCGGCACAGCCCTGATTGGCAATCGCTTTTGCATCGGCATCGCTTAACGTTACAGCTTTATAAGCATTTAAACCGGAACTGATGGCCAGATCGGTATTAATACCATGCGTATTCTGACACCCCGTCAGCAATGCTGCAGAGGTCGCAATCGCCAGCAGTAATTTAGTATTCTTCATGTGAATCATCCGTTGATTAATCATATATAAATATTATGTATCAACAACTTACATTGACAGTTAACGCTACCATCAATAAAAATGGTTCACAATGTCCGAAAAAAAACGCCGACAATGTGTCGACGTTTTGATAAAGAAAGATTTGGCTATTTATTGCCCATCGTTTATTCAGGCAGCCTGGCTAATCCGCGCCAGTTGCTCGAAATAATCCGGAAATGTTTTGGCCGTACATTTTGGGTCAAGAATCGTCACCGGCGTATCTGACAAGGCCACCAGCGAGAAACACATCGCCATGCGGTGATCGTTATAAGTGGCTATCTCGGCAAAGTTCAGTTTTTCCGGCGGCGTAATGCGAATGAAATCATGTCCCTCTTCTACTTCCGCACCGACTTTACGCAACTCTGTTGCCATCGCAAACAGGCGATCCGTCTCTTTTACGCGCCAGTTATAAATATTGCGCAGCGTGGTGGTGCCTTTCGCAAAAAGCGCCGTTGTAGCAATGGTCATCGCCGCATCGGGAATATGGTTCATATCCATATCGATGGCGTTCAGTTCACCATGCGTGCAGGAAATATAATCATCGCCCCAGCAAATGGTCGCGCCCATTTTTTCCAGCACATCAGCAAAGCGAATATCACCCTGCATACTGTTGCGTCCAATGCCGGTCACTTTTACAGTGCCGCCTTTGATTGCTGCTGCTGCCAGGAAGTAAGAAGCCGAAGATGCATCTCCTTCGACCAAATAAGTACCCGGAGACTGATAAGACTGCCCGCCTTTTACGACAAATTGTTGATAGTGCTGATTTTCAATTTCAACACCAAACGTCTTCATCAGGTTGAGCGTGATGTCGATATAAGGTTTAGAAACCAGATCACCTTTAATACGAATCACCGTATCTTCCGACGCAAGCGGCGCGGTCATTAACAGTGCGGTGAGGAACTGGCTGGAAACGGAGCCATCGACTTCTACGTTGCCCCCCACAAACCCCCCCTGTAAACGCAGCGGTGGGTAATTCTCTTGTTCCAGGTAAGTAATTTTCGCCCCGCCCTGGAGCAGCGCATCCACCAGATGACCAATCGGGCGCTCTTTCATGCGAGGCTCACCCGTCAGGACAATATCATTGCTTCCCAGACAAAGTGCCGCCGCCAGCGGACGCATCGCTGTTCCCGCATTACCCAGGAACAACTCCAGCGCATTTTCCGCGTGTAATGGGCCGCCGTTACCGATGATTTCGCAGCGCGTACGATCGGCAGAAAGCGTATAGCTCACTCCCAATGCCTGCAACGCATTCAGCATATGACGAACATCATCGCTATCCAGCAGGTTGGTTAATACTGTTTTGCCATGCGCTAATGCCGCCAGCAATAAAGCGCGGTTAGAAACGCTCTTGGAACCAGGCAGATTAATAGTGCCATCGACACGGGCGATGGGGTGTAACGTCAGGGATTCCATGAACTCAACTCTCTACAACAGAAATAAAAACCCCACAGTCTGGCTGTGGGGATTAAGCAAATTTTAGGCATTAGCCGTGACGACGTTCGAACTCAACCATGAAATCTGTCAAAGCTTTAACGCCTTCCAGCGGCATCGCGTTATAAATAGAAGCGCGCATTCCGCCGACTACACGGTGACCTTTCAGAGCATGAAGACCAGCGGCAAAAGACTCTTCGAGGAACAGCTTGTCAAGCGCACTATCTGCTAACTGGAACGGCACATTCATCCGCGAACGGTTAGCTTTCGCCACATCATTACGGTAGAAATCGCTGTTATCAATCACGCCATACAGCAGTTCTGCTTTTTGCTGATTGATATTATCCATTGCAGCCACGCCACCGTTCGCTTTTAGCCATTTGAAGACCAGGCCAGATAAATACCAGGCAAATGTTGGCGGCGTATTAAACATGGAGTCGTTATCGTTGAGGATGGAATAATCCAGAATCGACGGGCAGGCGATATTTGCTTTACCCAGCAAATCTTCGCGAACAATAACGATCGTCAGGCCAGCCGGGCCGATATTTTTCTGCGCGCCAGCGTAAATCACGCCATAACGGCTGACATCAATCGGGCGGGAAAGAATCGTTGAAGAAAAGTCGGCAGCGACCACCACATCTTTGCCGAAGTCTGGCGTTTCGTCGATGGCGATACCGTCGATGGTTTCATTCGGGCAGTAATGCATATAAGCAGCATTATCTGAGAGTTGCCATTCACGCATTGGCTTAACCGCGCGCAGGCCATCAACAGTCACTTTGGCGTCAAACACATTTGGCGTGCAGTATTTTTTCGCTTCTTTGATGGCGCTTGCCGCCCAGTAGCCGGCATCAACATAATCTGCGGTGGTTTTATCACCAAGAATATTCAGAGGTACAGCAGCAAACTGACCGCGACCGCCGCCGTGACAGAATAATACTTTGTAATTGGAGGGGACGTTAAGAAGATCGCGAAAATCCTTCTCGGCTTCCTCTGCAACCTGAATGAACTCTTTGCCACGGTGGCTCACTTCCATCACCGACGTGCCAAGACCGTTCCAGTCGCACAGTTCCTGTTGAGCCTGTTTAAGCACCTCTGCCGGTAGCATTGCCGGACCAGAACTAAAATTGAAGATTTGAGCCATTTCCCCTCACCACGTTGCGTTGCTATTAACCCCGGTCAATCGATTGCGACCGCAGGTAATACGTTATTCCTGTGGCTATCGGTTTTATCATTCAGTGACACGCATCGCAATGGGTAAAACCGTTGAGAGCAAAAATGCGGTACGCGTCACACAATAGAAAATCTCGGATTATTGGAAAAAAACCGATATTTTTGCTGTCAGGTCACTCGTTTTGCCCGACTTGCCTTCGTCCATTCTGGATTTGCACAGCGCGGACATAATTGTTTTTCACCCGCCTTCATGTGAATGATTTCACTGCAACGGATGCAGGCATAGTCCGCCGACTCCGGCACCACTTTATAACGCTGGGTACAATCACTGGGTAAAATAAGTAACCCCGGCTTCACCTTGTCATCTTCAAAGAAATAGACGCTGATTTCACCGTTGGTTTCAAGAATAGCCAGGCGTACCTGTCCCAGTTGTTCTACACCACGCAGTCGCAGCTCCATAAAAAACTCAAATTCCGTCATGTTGGAGTTATTGAGTTTCGACCAGGCCAGTTCGCCATCTTCAATAATGACAACCGGCTTGCCCTCCAGCAGATCTTCCAGTTTCTCACTGTGCGCCATCAGCCACATCACAAGGCGGTATAACAACGCCAGGGTAATGAAGACGATAAGCACCGGGATCATCGGCACATCGTCGTAAAACGCCACATCCCCTGCTGCCGACCCCAGTGTCAGAATGATTAACACTTCAAACAGCGACATTTGCCGCACTCCACGCCTACCTGTCATTTTAAGAAACAGAAAGACCAGTACAAAGGTATAGAGACTGCGTAGAGCGACTTCGCCAAGAAAATCCAGCGGCACTTTATCGAATGCCATACGATGGAGATCGAACGCCTTCATTTTTATGCTCTTATCGTAATTTATCCGCTAAAAGCATAGTCAACAGTTCACCGGCGTGGCGGCGGTGATAGCGCCTTTGAGATAAAACCCGTATTATTGCGCGCTTTCCGTACGACTAAAGTGATTTTCATGACACAAACATTTATCCCCGGCAAAGATGCCGCCCTGGAAGATTCCATCGCTCGCTTCCAGCAAAAACTCTCCGACCTCGGTTTTCAGATTGAAGAAGCTTCCTGGCTGAATCCGGTGCCTAACGTCTGGTCTGTACATATTCGCGACAAAGAGTGCGCGCTGTGTTTTACCAACGGTAAAGGCGCAACCAAAAAAGCGGCGCTGGCTTCTGCTCTGGGTGAATATTTCGAGCGTCTCTCAACCAACTACTTTTTTGCTGATTTCTGGCTGGGCGAAACTATCGCCAACGGTTCGTTCGTCCATTATCCCAACGAAAAATGGTTTCCACTAACCGAAAACGACGATGTGCCGGAAGGCCTGCTTGATGACCGTCTGCGCGCATTTTACGACCCGGAAAATGAATTGACCGGCAGTATGCTAATTGATCTGCAATCCGGTAATGACGATCGCGGTATATGTGGCCTGCCGTTTACGCGCCAGTCTGACAATCAGACCGTCTATATTCCGATGAATATTATCGGTAACCTGTACGTTTCCAATGGTATGTCCGCTGGCAATACCCGCAACGAGGCGCGCGTTCAGGGGTTGTCCGAAGTTTTCGAACGCTACGTGAAAAACCGCATTATTGCTGAAAGCATCAGCTTGCCGGAGATCCCGGCAGAGGTGCTTGCGCGTTATCCGGCTGTAGTTGAAGCGATCGAAACACTGGAAGCGGAAGGTTTCCCAATCTTTGCTTATGACGGCTCGCTTGGCGGTCAGTATCCAGTGATCTGCGTCGTACTGTTCAACCCGACCAATGGCACTTGTTTTGCCTCCTTCGGCGCGCATCCTGATTTTGGCGTTGCACTGGAACGTACCGTGACCGAGCTGCTGCAGGGTCGTGGCCTGAAAGATCTGGATGTGTTTACTCCGCCGACCTTCGATGATGAAGAAGTCGCCGAACATACTAACCTCGAAACGCACTTTATCGATTCCAGCGGTTTGATCTCCTGGGATCTTTTCAAACAAGATGCCGATTATCCGTTTGTGGACTGGAATTTCTCTGGCACCACTGAAGAAGAGTTTGCCACGCTGATGGCTATCTTCAACAAAGAGGATAAAGAAGTTTATATTGCCGATTACGAGCATCTGGGCGTTTATGCTTGCCGCATTATCGTGCCGGGTATGTCCGATATTTATCCGGCGGAAGATCTGTGGCTGGCAAATAACAGTATGGGCAGCCATTTACGTGAAACGATTCTTTCGTTGCCAGGCAGTGAGTGGGAAAAAGAAAATTACCTGAACCTCATCGAGCAACTGGATGAAGAAGGTTTTGATGACTTTACCCGCGTGCGTGAGCTGTTAGGTCTGGCGACCGGGTCAGATAACGGTTGGTATACCCTGCGTATCGGTGAATTAAAAGCAATGCTGGCACTGGCTGGCGGCGATCTGGAACAAGCTCTGGTCTGGACTGAATGGACGATGGAATTTAACTCATCGGTGTTCAGTCCGGAACGCGCCAACTATTATCGCTGCCTGCAAACATTGTTATTACTGGCGCAGGAAGAAGATCGCCAGCCGCTGCAATATCTGAATGCCTTCGTTCGTATGTACGGCGCAGACGCGGTAGAAGCGGCCAGTGCGGCAATGAGTGGCGAAGCGGCGTTTTATGGCCTGCAACCGGTAGATAACGATCTGCACGCGTTTGCGGCGCATCAGTCGCTGTTAAAAGCCTACGAAAAGCTGCAGCGCGCCAAAGCTGCATTCTGGGCAAAATAAAATCAAATAGCCTACGCAATGTAGGCTTAATGATTCGTCTGAGTTATATTACGGGGCGTTTTTTTAATGCCCCGCTTTACATATATTTGCATTAATAAAATAATTGTAATTATAAAGTTAAATATCGGTAATTTGTATTTAATAAATACGATCGATATTGTTGCTTTATTTGTCTGATGCTCCCTTTTAATTAACTGTTTTAGCGAAGGATGCGGAAAAAATTCAACTCATTTGTTAATTTTTAAAATTTATTTTTATTTGGATAATCAAATATTTACTCCGTATTTGCATAAAAACCATGCGAGTTACGGGCCTATAAGCCAGGCGAGATATGATCTATATCAATTTCTCATCTATAATGCTTTGTTAGTATCTCGTCGCCGACTTAATAAAGAGAGAGTTAGTGTGAAAGCTGACAACCCTTTTGATCTTTTACTTCCTGCAGCAATGGCCAAAGTGGCCGAAGAGGCAGGTGTCTATAAAGCAACGAAACATCCGCTTAAGACTTTCTATCTGGCGATTACCGCCGGTGTTTTCATCTCAATCGCATTCGTCTTCTATATCACAGCAACTACTGGCACAGGCACAATGCCCTTTGGCATGGCTAAACTGGTTGGCGGCATTTGCTTCTCTCTGGGGCTGATTCTTTGTGTTGTCTGCGGAGCCGATCTCTTTACTTCTACAGTGTTGATTGTTGTTGCCAAGGCGAGTGGGCGCATCACCTGGGGTCAGTTAGCGAAAAACTGGCTGAACGTCTATTTTGGCAACCTGGTCGGCGCGTTGTTATTTGTGCTTTTAATGTGGCTTTCCGGCGAGTATATGACCGCCAATGGTCAATGGGGACTTAACGTCCTACAAACCGCCGACCACAAAGTACACCATACTTTTATTGAGGCTGTCTGCCTCGGTATCCTGGCTAACCTGATGGTATGCCTGGCGGTATGGATGAGCTATTCTGGCCGCAGCCTGATGGACAAAGCGTTTATCATGGTGCTGCCGGTCGCGATGTTTGTTGCCAGCGGTTTTGAGCACAGTATCGCAAACATGTTTATGATCCCGATGGGTATTGTAATCCGCGACTTCGCATCTCCGGAATTCTGGACCGCTGTCGGTTCTGCACCGGAAAATTTTTCTCACCTGACCGTGATGAACTTCATCACTGATAACCTGATTCCGGTTACGATCGGTAATATTATCGGCGGTGGTTTGTTGGTTGGGTTGACATACTGGGTCATTTACCTGCGTGAAAACGACAACCATTAATGGTTGTCGAAGTACGCAGTAAATAAAAAATCCACTTAAGAAGGTAGGTGTTACATGTCCGAGCTTAATGAAAAGTTAGCCACAGCCTGGGAAGGTTTTACCAAAGGTGACTGGCAGAATGAAGTAAACGTCCGTGACTTCATTCAGAAAAACTACACTCCGTACGAGGGTGACGAGTCCTTCCTGGCTGGCGCTACTGAAGCGACCACCACCCTGTGGGACAAAGTAATGGAAGGCGTTAAACTGGAAAACCGCACTCACGCGCCAGTTGACTTTGACACCGCTGTTGCTTCCACCATCACTTCTCACGACGCTGGCTACATCAACAAGCAGCTTGAGAAAATCGTTGGTCTGCAGACTGAAGCTCCGCTGAAACGTGCTCTTATCCCGTTCGGTGGTATCAAAATGATCGAAGGTTCCTGCAAAGCGTACAACCGCGAACTGGATCCGATGATCAAAAAAATCTTCACTGAATACCGTAAAACTCACAACCAGGGCGTGTTCGACGTTTACACTCCGGACATCCTGCGTTGCCGTAAATCCGGTGTTCTGACCGGCCTGCCAGATGCTTATGGCCGTGGTCGTATCATCGGTGACTACCGTCGCGTTGCGCTGTACGGTATCGACTACCTGATGAAAGACAAACTGGCACAGTTCACCTCTCTGCAGGCTGATCTGGAAAACGGCGTAAACCTGGAACAGACCATCCGTCTGCGCGAAGAAATCGCTGAACAGCACCGCGCTCTGGGTCAGATGAAAGAAATGGCTGCTAAATACGGCTACGACATCTCTGGTCCGGCTACCAACGCTCAGGAAGCTATCCAGTGGACTTACTTCGGCTACCTGGCTGCGGTTAAGTCTCAGAACGGTGCTGCAATGTCCTTCGGTCGTACCTCCACCTTCCTGGATGTGTACATCGAACGTGACCTGAAAGCTGGCAAGATCACCGAACAAGAAGCGCAGGAAATGGTTGACCACCTGGTCATGAAACTGCGTATGGTTCGCTTCCTGCGTACTCCGGAGTACGATGAACTGTTCTCTGGCGACCCGATCTGGGCAACCGAATCTATCGGTGGTATGGGCCTCGACGGTCGTACCCTGGTTACCAAAAACAGCTTCCGTTTCCTGAACACCCTGTACACCATGGGTCCGTCTCCGGAACCGAACATGACCATTCTGTGGTCTGAAAAACTGCCGCTGAACTTCAAGAAATTCGCCGCTAAAGTGTCCATCGACACCTCTTCTCTGCAGTATGAGAACGATGACCTGATGCGTCCGGACTTCAACAACGATGACTACGCTATCGCTTGCTGCGTAAGCCCGATGATCGTTGGTAAACAAATGCAGTTCTTCGGTGCGCGTGCAAACCTGGCGAAAACCATGCTGTACGCAATCAACGGCGGCGTTGACGAAAAACTGAAAATGCAGGTTGGTCCGAAGTCTGAACCGATCAAAGGCGATCTCCTGAACTACGATGAAGTGATGGAGCGCATGGATCACTTCATGGACTGGCTGGCTAAACAGTACATCACTGCACTGAACATCATCCACTACATGCACGACAAGTACAGCTACGAAGCCTCTCTGATGGCGCTGCACGACCGTGACGTTATCCGCACCATGGCGTGTGGTATCGCTGGTCTGTCCGTTGCTGCTGACTCCCTGTCTGCAATCAAATATGCGAAAGTTAAACCGATTCGTGACGAAGACGGTCTGGCTATCGACTTCGAAATCGAAGGCGAATACCCGCAGTTTGGTAACAACGATCCGCGTGTAGATGACCTGGCTGTTGATCTGGTAGAACGTTTCATGAAGAAAATTCAGAAACTGCACACCTACCGTGACGCTATCCCGACTCAGTCTGTTCTGACCATCACTTCTAACGTTGTGTATGGTAAGAAAACGGGTAACACCCCAGACGGTCGTCGTGCTGGCGCGCCGTTCGGACCAGGTGCTAACCCGATGCACGGTCGTGACCAGAAAGGTGCTGTAGCTTCTCTGACTTCCGTTGCTAAACTGCCGTTCGCCTACGCTAAAGATGGTATCTCCTACACCTTCTCTATCGTTCCGAACGCACTGGGTAAAGACGACGAAGTTCGTAAGACCAACCTGGCAGGTCTGATGGATGGTTACTTCCACCACGAAGCATCCATCGAAGGTGGTCAGCACCTGAACGTTAACGTGATGAACCGTGAAATGCTGCTCGACGCGATGGAAAACCCGGAAAAATATCCGCAGCTGACCATCCGTGTATCTGGCTACGCAGTACGTTTCAACTCGCTGACTAAAGAACAGCAGCAGGACGTTATTACTCGTACCTTCACTCAGTCTATGTAATTAGATTTGACTGAAATCGTACAGTAAAAAGCGTACAATAAAGGCTCCACGAAAGTGGGGCCTTTTTTAGCAAGAGAGCCTTTTTTGTCAGCTATCTATACTTTAAGGTAACTGCCAAAACAGACTCGACGTAGCCTTCGAGCTGCGCACCAACACGGCCTCAGATGGGCCACATCTGGAGAAACACCGCAATGTCAGTTATTGGTGACATTTTTTGATATCTAATTGCATGAAATAAAAGGATTTATTTCTGGTCGCGTCCACACATTGACCACATCGACAAAAAAGCCCCTCGACTGAGGGGCTTCCTGTTTGTAATTACATCCACATAATTTGCTGCCCTGACGGCAACGGGTGCGGCCTTACGGCGTGGACTTCTCCCGGTTTCACGATGTATCGCTGTACCGACTCATAAGTGATGAACGTGGCGCTGCAATTCACGTTCTGACACTGGTGATAACGCTCTTTTGTCGTGTCAGTGATATAGCGGCTTGTACGCGCATGTGCGGCATGCTGGCATAAAGGACAATGAAACATCGCGAGCACCTCTTCCGGTTTTGTTGATGGTGCCATTTTAGTTAATTTATCCTTATAAAACAAACAGATAAAATAAAAATATCACTCATCATCTTCTGTTTCGTACTCCACATCAGAAAGCCTGACCTCAAGCTCCAAGGACGTCGTGAAGCCGCTATTATTCAGAAAATGTGTCACCTTAGTGATGGTCCAGTCCTGCTCGTCTATGACGCGCTTAAAGCCTGACGCTTTAACCGGCGTTTCCGTGTAAATATCTGCCCGACCAGTAGCCAGACTGATGGAGAACTCCGCAACGCCCCGTTGCAGTTTATCCCACTTCGCCTGAGCGGCGCGCATGGCCTGCGCTTTCGTGGCATATACCGTGGTCAGGGCAAAAACGTTATCAGCCTCACCGGCCATGTATTCACCTTCGCGCGCTTCCGGTACTTTAGGCGCTTTCTTCTGCCTGACCGGTTTCGCTTTCGGGTGCTCCAGTGCGCGCAGGTGTTTCTCTTTCTTTTTGCGTTTCAGTTTTACCTTCTGCTTTTGCGGCTTCGGGTCTTTGGTGTGTAGCCACTTTGCCGTTACGCCGGTGTAGGCTCCACGGTCAGCAATCGCAAAATGATGACGGTCGCCGTCGCTGCGGGTGATGGTAATCTGCGGGATTTTTTTACCGCTGGCCGTCACCCCCTGCCCCGCTTTGAGAAACAGCAGTTTTCCCATTTTTACCGACACCTCACCGCCGTTGCGTTCTGCAAGACGGGTCAGAAATTTCGCATCAGACTCCTGCGACTGGTCGATGTGCGGGATTTTAATTCCGGCCAGTGACG